>RCMZ01000242.1_pt1 | contig 46155 bp, 35 predicted proteins | sample 2041141 | NCBI WGS metagenome assembly RCMZ01 (sample SAMN09708263, study PRJNA481090) | Wastewater metagenome, whole genome shotgun sequencing project. | biome: sewage; isolation source: Davis station wastewater (DW) | place: Antarctica: Davis Station | collected 2010-03-01 | reverse complement strand
CCCATACCGCCCTCTCACTATATGGTGGCGGTCAGCGGCGGCGCCTCGGTGCCTGTCGCGCCCTACGCCACCTTCGGCTCTGAAGCCCTCGCCGACGCCGTGGCCGAAACCCTGGCAGGGCGTTATGCGGCGCTCATGGCCAACCACGGTCAGGTCGTCGTCGCGCCGGGGCTGGAGCTGGCCCTGCTGATCGCCGAGGAGATCGAGGAACAGGCCGCCGTCTATTGGGGCGCCATGGCGCTGGGCGGTCCGGTGCTGCTGGAAGACGCCGAAATGGGCCGCATCCTGGATCGGTTCAAAAGCTACGGGCAGAAGTCCTAAAGGCTTTCGTCCTGCGCGCCCTCCGCAGCCTGCGGGACACAAGACAAATCATCGGGGGCCGCAGCCCCCGATGACGACCAATACTTAGATCAGAACCGATAGCTCACGCCCAGCTTGTAGGATGCGCCATAGCGGTAATAGCCCTGCGGCAAGAGGCGGTTGCCATTGATGCTGTAGGTGTTGGCCTCATCCAGAAGGTTCTGACCCTCCAGTGATATGCTGAAGCGGTCCGTGACCTGATAGGAGGCATGGGCCGTCACCCAGGTGATCGGATCCGACACCTCGTTATAGCCCCGGCCCAACACATTGATCGCTGTGGTGAAGCCATCAGTGTGGTCGCCGGAAACGCTGAGCGACAGCGGACCGCGTTCATAGAACAGACCCAGCGAATAGACGGAGGGCGCAATGCCTTCCAACGGACGCTCTTCACCGCCGACATAGCTCTTGGACCAGTTACGGGTGTATTGCGCCCGCACGCCCAGACCATTGTCCATGAAGTGCTGCAGGCCGATTTCGATGCCCTTCACTTCAGCCGTGTCGCCATTGATCGGGCGGCTGACGTTGAACAGATACCCCGGCACGCCGATGTCCTGACCGGGCTCCCAGCTGGTGGTGATCTGATCCTTGATGTCCTTCTTGAACAGGGCGATGTTCAGGATGGAGTTTGGACGGAAATAGTATTCCAGAGATAGATCATACTGTTGCGCGGAATAGGGTTTCAGCTCTGCGTTGCCGCCATAGATCTGGGTGAACTCGCCCCAGGACACGCTCTCGGTCGTGTTGGTCGGGGCCAGGGTCTCGACCGAAGGACGCGCCATGGTCTTGGCCGCCCCCAGGCGCAATCGCAGCTCTTCCGTCAGGCGGTAGTTCAGATTCACCGATGGCAGGACATAGGTGTAGTCGTTCTTCTGCGTCAGGGGCGTGGGGTCGTCATAGACGGCGGTGTAGTTGAACGCGCCATTCTCGACGATGCTGAGGATCTTCGCATCCCAGGCCTGAGAACTGGTGGCGGTCTGAACGACGCGCAGACCCAGGTTGCCGCTCCAGCGCTCGCCCTTCAGATTGGCCTGCGCAAAGCCAGACCAGGTCTCTTCGCCCACGCGATAGCTTTGCAACGGGTTCCAGACCGGCGCCGCATCAGCATAGTTATAGACGCCGCCGCCCGGCCGCGCACGGCCGTCATAGGCGGCCAGCGCGGCCTGATAACTCGCGATGTCGAACGAAACGAATGAACGCGGGAAGCTGGAGTGCACCTTGCTCATGAAGTTGGGCAGGTGGAAGCTTTCCGAAATCACCCCACCGCCCAGAGCGCCGACGTTGATGGCGTAATCACCCGAGTAATAGTCAGCGCCGCCGGTCAGGGCGTTGTTGATCAGGTCGCGCGACTTCTCACGATCCGTATAGTTGACGCCGAACTGCACGCTGTCGAGCCAGCTGCGTTCGATCGACCAACGCCCGGTGAAGCTGGCGCCCGTGATCTTGTCGTCGATATTATCGCCCGCCAGCGAGAAATAGTGGGTGTTGAAATCGGCATCGGTGAAGGCGCCGCTTTCCAGCCCACGTGCCAGGTCGCGGCCATCGTTGAACTTGACCTCGACGTTCGGAACATAGCCGCCGCTCAGCGAAATATGGGCCATGTTGGGCTGGTTCATCCGCAGGACGACATAGCTGTCCTGTCCGCCCGAATGGCGCTTGGACGTAGAGCGATAGACATCTCCGGTCAGGGTCAGGGTGTCGGAAACATCCCATTGCGCGTTGACGCCATAGAGGTCGGTTTCGACGACCCGGTAGGAGGTCTGGTTCAGCAGTTCGGGGTTGAGGCGCAGTTCCGGGTCGGAGCTGTCCATGTCGAAACTGGTGACGATGCCGTCCTCGACCACCATGTTCGACCAGCGCCCAGGCGCAAAGAGCGGATAGAAGGACTGCTGATAACCGACCTGCGGTGAATCGAGCTTGGTCTTCAGCCCGTCGATGACCAAGCGGAAGTTGTCCCGCGGGCGCCATTCCAGCTTGGCCGTATAGGCGTTGCGCTTCTTCGTCTCCAGGATCGACCCGACGCGGAACTGACCCGGTGCGATCAGGCCGTATTCATCCTCGTCCAGAACGCCGTTGCCGTTCGGATCGATGGCCCCGCCCCAGGTGTTGCCCCACAACCAGCTTTCGTCATTGGGATCAGCGTTGCGCGACCAGCCGCCGTCATTGCCGGCGATATCGGTGCGATCATCGCGCCGCTCAGCCACCACGCCGAACAGCAGGCCCAGGGTGTCGTTCATGAAGGTGTTGCTGTAGACGGCGGAAAGCTTGGCGCCGTCCAGTTCCGACATCTTGTTGCGGTCACCCTCAACACGGATAATGCCATGCTGGCCGCGTTGATCGAACGGGCTGGCCGAGCGCAGGTTGACCAAGCCGCCGATGGCGCCTTCGATATTGGCCGCCTCAGCGCCCTTGATCACATCGGCGCCGCTGATGACGTCAGACGGCAGCACGTCATAGGCGAAGGCCCGCCCGGCGCCGTCCGTGGCCAGGATGCGGCCGTTGAACGTCGAAAGCGTATATTCCGGTCCCAGACCACGAACACTGACACTTTGCCCCTCGCCGCCTGCGGTGCGCGAGATCGAGACGCCCGTAATATGGCTGAGCGAGTCGGCGACGTTGTCGTCCGGGAACATCCCCAGCTCCAGGGCGCTGATCGAATCCTGAACCGTCGCGGCGTCCTTCTTCAGACCTACAGCGCGGGCGATGCTGGCGCGCACGCCGACGACGACCACCTCATCGACAACCTGACCGGGCTGCCCGCTCTGCTCCAGATCCGATGGGTTGAGATTGGCCGTCTGGGCCTGGACTGCGCCTGCCGAAAGCAGGGCGGCGATGCCGACGCCAGCCATGACGGCAGCGCGGTGTGATGGGTGACGTGACATTGCGATCCCCTTTTTCGCATGATCATCGAAAACTGACTGTGCGCTTTGGTGCGTCGATATTCAGTCAGAGAAGTGATAAAAAGAAACTACTGTTTCGCAAAGCTGTCAAATAGCTACTTAACGAAACTTCGCTCAGTTGCGCGTTTTTGTCTCCGTCCGGGCCGAAAACGGTTCGACTGATGCAAATGCGAACCAGAAATCAGCTCTGCTCGACAGCCTTCAGCAGGTGTCCGCTCAGACGTGCGGCATAGATGGCGGCGCCGATCGCCGGACTGTGTCGCGGCGCGACGATCCGATAGTCGGGCGAGCAGGCAGCCAGTTGGGCCTTGAAAGCGCCCAGGATCATGTCCCCGCTCTGGAAGACGCCCCCGGAGTACGACAGGTTGACCGGCTCTCCGGGTTGGTACTTCAACTGCCGACGGATAGCGTCGACAATGGCCGCCAACTCGCGTCCGGCCTGATCGAACACATGCTGCGCCGCCTCATCCCCCTGAGCCGCAGCCCGGGCGACCAAACGCGAAAGCTGCGCGATGCGGTCACGCTGGGGTGTCGCCTTGGAGTTGACGTAGGCGCATATGTCCAGGTCGTTCTGCAGACCGAACTCCTGCACCATCAGCCCATGCAAGGGCCCACGCGACAGGCGACCGTCCGACATGCGTGAAAACAGGTTCAGCCCCTGAATGGCGATCCAATAGGCGGACCCTTCGTCGGAAAAAACCTCCCCCCAACCACCGCCACGTGACGCCAGACCCTGTCGTTCGCCATAGCCGATGGAGCCGGTTCCAGCGACGATGTTGATGCCGTCCTCACCCGCAAGCGAGCCCGCCCACCCGCAGATCATGTCGTTGCCGCACGCATATCGGCGATGCCCCAGGATCGCCTCGGGGATCACATCCAGTACGGGCTGTATCTGCGCGTCCTCGCCATGCGCAGGCAGGCCGAAAAAGGCGAAGGCGACATCATCCGCAGACACTTCAGCCTGTTTGAGCACCGACTGCACGCCGTCGTGCAGAAGAACGTGCAGGTTTTCGACGCCGATCTCGACATGATAGCTCGACCCGCCCTCATGACGCGCCACAACCCGGCCGGAGCGATCCATCAGCACAAAGGCCGTCTTGGTTCCCCCGCCATCGACGCCCAGGAAATAGTCGCCGTGTTGAGCCTCCCCGCCCCCCATCAGACCAACTCGTGAATCTGAACGCCCTGAACGACGCGATTGACCGTGCCCGAGGTGTTCGGCTTGTCCGGTCGCAGACCAAACCGCAGGGATTCGAAGAAGGCCAGTATCTGAGGCGCGATGATGTAGGCGAACAGCAGGTCAACATCGTCCGCCTGATCAAGACCGACAACCCGAACCTCGTCCTGCTCCGGCATGTCCAACCCGCCCTGAGCCGTGACCGCGATCACGCGGGCGGCGTCATTGTCGCGGCGCAGTTCGCTCAGCAAATCCATGTCATAGCTGCGCGTATAGGCGTCGTTCGAGACGAAGACGATGATCAGGGTGCGGTCATTGACGATGGTCTTGGGGCCATGGCGAAACCCAAGCGGCGTATCGAACATCGTCACCAACGCGCCATTGGTCAGTTCCAGCAGCTTCAACCCGGCCTCCTGCGCCAGCCCCTTGAAGATGTGGCTGCCCAAATAGACGACACGCTCGTAACCCTCGCCTGCGACCGTCCTCATGACCGAAGTATAGTCGACGACAACCTTCTCAGCGCCATTTGCGATGGCGTCGATCCGGTCGTTCATGGCGGCGATGCCGCTGAAGGCCGCCAGCACCGCATAGGTCATGCTGGTGAAGCTGGATGTCATCGCAAAACTACGATCATGGGTCGGTTCAGGCAGCAGGATAGTCAGACCGCGCGGCCTGCGCCCAAAGGCCGCCAGGGCGCCGTCTGCGTTGCAGGTGACAACCAGATTGCTGATGTCCGTGACCAGACGGTTCGCCAGTTGGATGGCCGCCACGCTTTCGGGGCTGTTGCCCGAGCGACCAAAGGAAACGAGCAGGGTCGGCGTGTCGGTTTCGAAATAGAGACGCGGCGCGCTGACCAGATCAGTAGTCGCCACGGCCTCGACCCGACGACCGAGGCGCGCAGAAAGCACCGGCGCCAGACATTCGCCGGCAAAAGCCGATGTGCCCGCGCCTGTCAGGATGATGCGCAGATCAGGCCGCGCCACAAGCGGCTGCAGGAAGGCCTCGATCTCGATTTGGTGCGCGATAAGCAGCGCCTGTGTTTCACGCAACATGGCAGGCTGGTGAGCAATTTCCCGCGCTGTCCATAACCCGCCCAACCGTTCCAGCTCGGTTTCAGCGAGACCCAATCGGGTGACTTCAGACATGAGCAGGCTCCAGCTCAGGGTTACAGGCCGCGCGATAGGTTTCCAGCGTGGCGGCGACATGGGCGATCACCAGACTGGCAGGATCGGACGCGATGTCGCCGTTGCGCACGGCGGCGTAGGCTTCAGGGAGATATTGGCTGATCAGCGCCAGAGGCGGCGGACTGTCCATCAGGTTAGCGAACATCCGTTCCTGCGCCGCCACGATCTGCGGGTCCGGCCAGTAATAGCGGATGCGATCCGACAGGCTGTACTGCAGGTCGAACTGCAGGTCCGCGCCTTCGGTATGATAATATTTGGCCCAGTTGCGCGGATCGGCCGTCATGCGCGCGATGGCGACCTCGCGGAAGCGCGACGCCTTGGCCTCGCCCAGCCATTCATGCTCGACCGCATCCAGCGCCCACAGCGCTTCGCGCAGGGCGAATGTGACCCCCGGCCCGACCTTGAGGATGGCGAAATGATCCTCGACCAAAGCCGTCAGGTTCGACGCGGTCTGATAATCGGTCGAGTGGGCTTCGAAAATCACACTCGGCTGGTCGTCCAGCGCCTTGATCAGGCGCACAGCCTTGGCGCGGTCATAGTCGATGACCTTGCGGTGATCGAACTCCACGCCCGGCTGCACGACGATGGCGATGACGCGGGACCAAGCCTGACCAACGCCTTCAGCGTCAAAGATGTCCCGGTGGGCCTGAAGCGTCGCACGCGCGGCCTTCGGCGTCGTCGCCTCCAGTTCTGGCAGATCTTCAGCCGCACCGCCCGGCACCGGAACCTCGGTGCCGATCACATAGACGCAAGGTTCGCCGCCGACACGCGCCTGGGTGTCTTCCGCGACCTTGATCAGCCGCGCAGCCCGCCTAGCGATGACCTCTTCCAGCAGAGGCGTCGGATCGTCCGCACAGGACATGGAACAGTCGGCGTGGATCTTGCGGAAGCCCGCCGCCACATATTGCTCGATCAGAACCTCGGCCTTCTGCATGGCGGCCTCGGCATTGAGGCCGGTCCATGGATTGGGCCCAAGATGGTCGCCGCCCAGCAACACGCGCTCAACCGGCAGGCCGACCTTGCGCGCGATGGCGTGGACGAAGTCACGGAACATGTCGGGCGTCATCCCGGTATAGCCGCCGTCCTGATTGACCTGATTGCAGGTCGCCTCGATCAGCAGCACCTCAAGATTGGTCTGCACCGCGTGGACGCAGGCCGCCTCAATCGCCAGCGGATGCGCCGAACAGACGGAATAGATGCCGCAGCCTTGCCCAGCCTTATGCCGAGCGACGAGATCGAGCATCGCCTTCATTTGGAACCCTTTCGATAGACCACATCAATTTAGCCTATCGATCTTTAATCGCAACCAAAACAATGAAACCGAAACTTAATTTATGTTTCGAAGTCGAAAGGAATGATTGCGGCGGTAAACTGTCAGGCCGCTGTCGCCAGAAGCGCGGCGGCCGCAAAAGCCAGCACCAGGGCGAGCACCTTGAACCCGCCAGGCATCACGCCTGCGACCAACAGGGATAGGACCGCCGTGACCAGCGGCCCGCCTGCATTCGTAAGGGGCGCAACCACGATCGCCTTGCCGTGCCGGAAAGCATAAACAAGGAACAGCGCGCCGATGGCGTTCAGCATCTGGATCAGGGCGGCCAGCCACGGCCCGTCCCAACCCCAGTTCACGGGCTGGGAGAAATCCGTCATCGCAATCGCGACCGGGATCAGCAGCAGACCGCTGAACGTCATGTAGAAGAAGATGCTCTCGGCGCTCATGCGCGTATTGGCCAGCTTCATAAAATAGGCCTGCACGCCCCAGCAAAGCATGATGCCCAGCGCCAAGGGGAACCAGGTCGCCCCATTCGCGAACGAAAAGCCTTGGGGCGAGAAGTCGAACAGAGGCAGGGCCGCCAACGCCAGAACAACCCCAAGCGCACCCAAACGCGACGTCCGCTCCTTCAACAGGAGCAGCGACATCAGGATTGTGACCAGCGGCGACAGCGAAATGATCGGGAAGATCAGATAGGCAGGTCCGGTCGTCACGGCGTAGAACAGCAGCATCTGCCCGCCCGCCCCCGTCAGACCGATCATCAGTCCGAAAAGGATCGACACCGGATCGCGATCAAGCCGCCACTTCTCGCGCTGCATGACCACCACGGCCGGCACAAGCATTGTGACGGCCCAGACGCAGTACACCAGCGTCTCGGGGAAGCCGCGCTGCGCCGAAATGCCCGCAAACGCCCCCCACACGCCCCACAGGCCGACAGTCAGCAAGGCAAAGAGCAGCCAGCGCTTCGGCGAAACGGGACGCCCCGTAACAGCAGCCTCAGTCATGCGTTTCCACCCTGAGCAGGCGCCGCCTCGATCAGGAGGAACTGTTCGAACTTCGCCGGAATGCGCGGTGCGGCAGCCGTCGCCGTCCCCAGTTCAACCCCATTGAAATAGTCCGTCAGCCGATAGGCGCCGCCGCCCAGACCACGCAACTCGACCTCTCCATCCCAGTTGGGCGCATAGAAGGCGTAGTAGAGGCGGCCGTCCTTTTCGACAGCATGAGCCTCGGGCTTGTCGAAACCGATGTCGTACAGTTCGCCGCGATACTGGCCCTTTGGCAGCATCTTGCTGTTGTAGATGTCGGCCCACTTGCGCCACAGCGCCTCGCGCACCGGCGTCAGCAGGAAGTTGGCATCCTTGCCGCGCCCTTCGTGGGGCCAGGTAAACTTGGTCGATATGACCGCGCCGATGCCCACCGAAGACGCAAAGTCGTCGCCGCCGTCGCTCAGTTCGACATGGTCCCCGGCATAGGCCGCGTCGCGCCCCATTAGCGCCTTCAACGACTTGCCCTTCAGCCGCACCTGCCACGAGGACAGCGGGTCGGACGCAGGAACCTGGTTTGTGTAGGGCAGATTGTGGAAGGCGTAGGATGTGCCGCACGGGCAAAACTCGACGACCGCCTCCGGGTTGGCCGCCAGCGCCGTGTCATAGACCATCTTCCAGAACTGCTGGAGCTGCTCGACGGATTCCTCGGGCCGCGCATGGTTGTGGGCCGGATTATAGCAGGGCGCCACGCCGTTCATGTGCTGGCCGTCAAGCTTCAGCCCCTCATAACCCCACTCGCCGATGATCTTGTGGATCAGCTTTCGCGTGTACTCCTGCGTCGGCTGATAGGCGGGACACAGATAGAAGGCGTTCCACCAGGTGATGTCCTGCACCGCGCCGTTCTCGTCCAGCAGCAGCATGTCCGTATGGTCGTGCAGCAGGTCCGACCCCGGATCCACCGCCAGCGGCGCCAACCATAGGCGCGGCTTCAGACCAGCCTTGCGGATGTTCGACACAAAGGCCTTCATCTCCGCTTCCGTGCGGAACTTGTTCGGATTTAGCGCCCAGTCGCCTTCGTTGGTCTGCCAGCCATCATCCAGAACCGCCCAGGTGAAGCCCATATCCTTGACCTTGGCGTAGGTGCCTTCAATCTCACTGATGGAGAAATCACGGTCATAGCCCCAGGCGCACCAGATCGCCTCGTACGAGCCTTCCGGCGCCTTGGGCGCAGCCAGGCCGCGATCCGCCATGACGCGGCGATAGGCGTCCAGGGCCGCGTAATAGTCGCGCTGGTGAACCGTGACGAAAGCGTCCAGCGACTCCAGGACGTCGCCCTCGCCCAACTTGACCGCACGCTCTTCGTCCAGCGCCACGGACGCGCCGGAGCGTGAGGCGATGATCGGCAAGGAGACCAGTTTGGGCGTCAGCTCGACATGGCCGACAGCAATGCCGCCCTCAGGACGCCAGACATCGGCGATGGGCGTGCCCGAGCCATAGTCAGAGTCGTTCATGCCCATGAAGTTGGGCTGTTCGAACCCGTCCGCCACCGGCTGAACCCAGTCACGACGATCCGAATGGGTCGATCCCGACCAGGACCAGAAGCCGGCGTGCGACGACTTCAGCACATGGGCGCCGACGCTGCAGCTCTTGATATTGAGCACCTCGCCGCGCGTGTTGCGCCACACGACCTTCATCAGGGGGAAGCCCGGATAACGGTCATAAAAGGTCAAGGCGACGGTCTTCTCCAGACCTTCGGCGGACACGCCTCGCACAGAGTGGCGCACGCCCGCCCCATGCACGTCGTTGACCGTTTCCCGTGCCTGGTCTGTGAACGAGAACCTGGCGATGACCTGGCCGCTCTCCAGCGTGACCATTTCAGAGGGCGCGAAATCAGTCAGGGCAAGAGCGCGCCCCCCAAGACTTGAGATCAGGCGACTGTTCAGGCTGGAATCGAACTCGACGGTCATGGCCCCGTCCCCTGCACGGGCCACCACAGGCCCGGCCCAGGCGCGCCCCGCGCCCATCGCTCCCGCCGCCAGAACAGTGCCGCTCAACAAGGCCAGAACGCCTCGACGCTGCAAATGAGGTCCCGTGATCATCCCCGCACCCTTTCAGCCCCTAGAATTGCAAATGACCTTGCATAAGGTTTTTTCCGAAGGCAAACAAAAAGACACATAACGAAACATATTGATCGCGTCTTTCGGCACGGTCAGATCACAAGGGGAGTAAGGCCATCATGATGAGCAACAGACGCTGGCTGCTTACAGGCGCGGTCCTGCTCGCCGAATTGATCCTGTCCGCCTGCAACGGGGCGCAGAATGGAACCTATGGCGTGTCAGATTTCGCCAAGGTGCGGAAAATCGATGCTCATGTGCACGTCAACGTCGCAGACGACGCCTTTCTCGACCAGGCGGCGGCGGACAACTTCGAACTGCTGTCGATCAACGTCGATTACCCAGCCTTTCCGTCTTTGAATGATCAGGCCCAGGTCGCACACCACTATGCCGAACAGAACCCTGACCGCTTCCACTATGCGACCACCTTCTCAATGAAAGGGTTCGGCGGCGCTGACTGGGCGAAAGACACAAACGCCCATATCGACACTGAGGTTCAGCGCGGCGCCGTCGCGGTCAAGGTCTGGAAGAACATCGGCATGGTCGAGCGCAACGCTCAGGGCCAACTGATCTTCATTGATGACGCTGGTTTTGATCCAGTGTTCAACCATCTGACCGCGATCAAAATTCCCCTGATCGCGCACCAGGCCGAGCCCTATAATTGCTGGCTCCCGCTGGATCAGATGACAACGCGCAACGACAGGCTCTACTTCAGCGCGCACCCTGAATATCACATGCATCTCCACCCCGAGATGCCCAGCCACCAAAGCCTGATGAGCAGGCGCGACGCGATGATTGCGCATCATCCCGAACTGCATGTGGTGGGCGCGCACATGGCCAGTCTGGAATGGAACGTGGATGAAGCGGCCAGATTCCTGGACGCCCACCCCAACGCCAATCTCGAACTGGCCGCGCGCATGGCGCAGATCCAGTATCAATCCGTCCGCAATCAGGACCGGGTGCGGAACTTCTTCATCAAGTACCAGGACCGCATCATGTACGGCACGGATCTGACGCTTAATCCAGGTGAGGATCCGGCCGCCTTCCGCAAAGCCGCCCACGACTATTGGCTGTCAGACTGGAAATACCTGGCCACAAATAATAGCCAGCGTGTCGAAGATATCGACGCCGACGTCCCAGGACTGTCCCTGCCGAGGTCTGTGATCGACAAGATTTACTACGGCAATGCCCGCAAGGAATTCTTCACCCGCAAGAACTGACGGACAGATGGACAGGGCGCGCGTCGATGCATTTCATGCACCGACGCGCGTGTCAGGCCTTATGCAGGCTGAACCCCAAACGCACCGCCGCTTCATCAATATAGGCCGCCGCCTCTGTATCAGTGACAAGCGCATCCAGTTCCGCCAGCCCGATGATGCGGTGCAGGCAGATCTTGCCAAACTTGGATGCGTCCGTAACGGCGATGACCTGACGCGCGGTCTCGACCATCTTGCGGTTCAACTGGGCCTCGGGCTCATGGTGGGTCGTGACCCCCCGCTCAATGTCCAGTCCGTCGACCCCCAGGAACACCTTGTCCAGCAGCAGGTCGTCCAGAGCCGCCACCGTCTGCGCTCCATAGAAGGCCATGTTCCGGCGGCGCAATTCTCCGCCCAGCATGACGACCCTGATGTTCCTCTTCTGGGTCAGAACAGCCAGGATGTCGAAGTCATTCGTGACGACCGTAAGGTCCTCATCAGACGGCAGAAAACGGGCGATCTGCAGCGTCGTCGTGCCGGAATCCAACATGATGGACTCTCCCGGCGCAATCATGCTGGCAGCAAGTTTCCCGATCCGCTCCTTGGCCGCCGTATGGCTGACGCGCTTGACTTCAATGGCCGGCTCGACGGGAGCGTTCACAACCTCCGAACTGATGGCGCCGCCATAAGCCCGCGTCGCGACGCCACGCTCTTCCAGATAATGCAGGTCCTTGCGGATTGTCTGCATCGACACACTGAACATTTCAGACAGGGCCGCGACCTGAACGCTGCCGCGCGATCGGATCATAGTCGTGATTTCACGCCGACGCTCTGAGGTGTCACGTGACACCACACGCAGACCATCCGCCATGACGCCCATCTCCTTGCGCCAAGTGCGCTTTCTTTTCCTATAACCTTTTTGCGTTTAACTACAAAACGAAAGGGTCAATGAAGCTGCGCCATCGGCGTTCCAGCGCCTGACGCCTAGCGGCGTCCATTCTCGCAGCGCCCAGCACCTCGAAACGGGCATCGAGTATCAGCCGCACGAACTCCTCTGCCTTTTCAGGCGGCGTGGCAGGATCGTCCGACCACGCGCCCAAAAGCCTGCTGGCGGAGCTGGGCATGGTGATGGCTTTTTCGGCCTTTGTGCTCATGACGCGATTGCCAGCGACTTTTCCGGGCTATGCCTTGCTGATCGCGCCTCTGATGGTCGGCGGGGTGGGTTCGGGTCTGTTCCTGGCGCCGAACCCCCATCTGATCCTGTCGTCTGCACCGCCATCCCGCAGTGCATCGGCCGGAGCGATGATCTCCACCACCCGGCTTGTCGGCTCGGCGCTCGGCGCAACCCTGCTGACGCTGGCCCCTGGCCCGAAACCTCGGCCAGGGGCCAGCGTCGGCTTTGGCCGCGGCGATCTGCGCCTTCGTCGCCGCCTTGTTCAGTTTCGCGAACCTGGCCTTCAATTCCAAACGACCTGCTGCAATCTGAAACTCACGCCCGCTGATGGAGGGACGCATCAGCCTGTCATAGATTTCACACGCCCTCGGCGCAGACAACGAGGTCGAACTTCTCGGTCGCCACATCGTTTAAGGCGACGAAAACGCCATCTTTTTTTTGGTTCAGCGCCATCATGGCCGAGCGTCGCCAAGCGCAGATTTTCTCGCAAAAAACAGCCGCAGCAGGCCCGCTCAATGGAGCTGATAGAGATCGTTCCGATCGCCGCTGTTCAGGTTTTGACGGCCGAGGGCGCGCAGCGTTTCACCATGGGGCCCATGTCGCTGAGCGCGCTGGCGTCAGCGTCGGTTCGGGTCGGGTCGGGTCGGGTCGGGTCGATAATACAGACAAGGCGCCATGGCCTTAGCGGTTAATGCATCGGACAGTTTTCCAAACTGAACTGTATCCGGGATGATCTTGTTTTGACGGTCATATTGAAGCGGCGTTCGTCTTCTCAACCTCGCTGTTGTCGTCAAAGAAATCGAAATAGCGTCCCTCGATCGCGCCCCAATATTTCTGCGATGAGGACTGACCTGATACGCTGCGCCAGAGGCCGGTCTGGAATGCGGGCGGAATAGGGTCGGTGTTGGGATCGACACCCTCCGCCTCCAGCGCGTCGAACCATCGGTCTCGTTGAGACGGCGGCAGTTGCACGCCGCACCAGGGACAGAAGAACAATTGCTGCTTAGCGTCGCCTGAAGACATCCAATAGACGTCGAAGCGCACGTCGTAGCGAATGGAGCCCCAGTTGTTCTGGGGGTGCTCGGCCATATGGTCTGCGGCCGTTACGGGAGAATTCGCCGATTCCGCCGCTCCGTCTTCTGATCCGCTCACAGCAGGGTTACGCAACGGTCGCCGCGCCAGCGCGCGTGTTCGAGTTCGCTGGGGTCGTCATAGCGTTCGGCAAAGACGGCGCGCCGGTCGGCTTCGTCGACGGCGGACAAGGGCGGAGACGCCTGGGCGTATCGGGCCTTCACGTCCTCAAGAAGCCTGCGCAATGACGCGGCCATATCCTGGCGCCCGGCGCCGCTGGATGCGATCTCTCGGGTCAGCGCAACTTCGCATTCGAGCCAGGTCTCGGCGGTCGGCACGATGACAGGCGACCAGGCTGCATCGCCCTGATCCTCAAGCGCGCCCGCAGCAGCGTTCCAGGTGAAGAACTTCGTCGGGCATCCAGGCCGGGTCTGGCACAGAACCTCGTCGCGCAGGCCAAATCGCGCCGGGCCGACTTCGCGCAGTTCGACCACATAGGCCGTTTGCTCGACCGTAAGGGCGGTTCGCCAGCCCGCATCGCTGCTGACGATGACCGTGACCCCCATCGCAGGCATGGCGATGGAGTCGTACATTGGAGAATGGCAGTCGATGTATCTCGAACCGACGATCCAATCCCGCCTGCCGTCGCCGTTCAGATCGGGGCTGCTGACGGCCTGATATTCGCCCTCGTCGACCAATCCGCCGGCAGTGTGACACACGGCGTCGCGCCGATCAATTTCGGCCTGAACCTCGGCGGGATAGGGTTCGGGTTCGATGGGTTGGAACAGCGGCCCCACCAGATAGCCTGCGCCTTCTCGGTTGACCGCTTCCTCAAGTCGGCCCGTCGCCTCGTTCCACACGAAACGTCGCAAACAAGGCTCGGAGCCGATGGCGTCGCAGTTGGCCCCGTGAATATCGATATCGAGGCGGGTCGGCGCGCCCGGCGTAATCCGCCAGTCCAGCACCGCTTCGCTGAAGACGAGGACGTGGCCGCCCTCTCGCGCGACCCACAGTTCGTGGGTGCAGCCGCCCGTGCCGCACCAGCCGAAGTCGCCAGTCTTCTCATAGTCGATCACCCAATCGTCGCCGGACGGACTGACCGAGACCTGCGACGCGAGACTTGCAGGCGCGATCACCGGCCGGGAGCCGTCATTCATGGCGTCCAGCGAGCGCTTTACCGCACCGGACACATCCGACGGCAAGGTCGCGCCTGCGGTCGTAACGAGGGCAATCGCCAGAGCGGCCGCAACCCGCCCTCCCCGCGTGAGAATGTTTGCGATCCACACGGCTATTTCCTCCGCCCGGATGCGTTCGCGACCTCACCGACGCCTTCGGTCGGGGCGCGCCCGATCGCATAGTTGCCGGCCCGCACCTCGTTCATGGCCTGGACCGCTTCGGGGTCTCCGGCTTCGGCGGCGCGGCTCCACCAGTAGATGGCGTCCTCTTCACGCTCGGGCACGCCCAGGCCCTCGTTATAGAGATCGCCCAACAGCATCTGGGACTTGGCGTCGCCCTTGACGGCGGCCCGGCGAACGATGGCGGCGCCCGCGGCTGCGTCCTTCGGATAGCCCTTCCCCTGAACCAGACTGAGGCCGTAGTTGCGCACGGAATCGGCGTCGCCGCCTTCGGCCCCGAGCTTGAGCAGTCGATAACCCTCTGCCTCCGATCCGCCCCCTCGCCCGGTCAGATACAGACCCGCAAGCAGACCCTGGGAACCCGGCTCGTTCTGCGCGGCGGCGGCGGCGAGATAATGCACCGCCCGGCCATCGTCCTGCGCAACGATGTGACCCATGACATACAGGCTGCCGAGCAGGGCCTGGGCCGTCATTTCGCCAGTGTCGGCGGCGGCGGTCAACAGAGGCAGGGCCGCCTCGGGCTGTTCGGACCAGATGCTGAAGGCGTACTGCGCCTGACCAAAACTGTTGCCCGCGTCCGAAGACGCCTTCAGCCAACGCCGAGCTTCCGCCGCATCGACCTCGCCGCCAATGCCCTGGCGCAGGAAGAAACCGTAGTTGGCCTGGCTCTGTGCATGACCCGCGCGCGCCGCCTGTCCAAACAGACGCCGCGCGGCAGCGTCGTCGCGCGGCACACCTTCGAAGCCGGTGTAGTAGATGCGCGCCAGATTATAGGCCGCGCCAGCGTCGCCGTTGCGAGCGGCCTCACCCAGCCGGGCCAGCATCTGCGGCGTGCTCTCCTGGACCCAAAAGGTCAGGGTGTAGCTGTCGACCACGCTCTGCGGGCCGGTGCTGGCTGATCCGCCGCCGCTCGCCCACCCCGGCGTCCCGGACGCGCTGCCGCCGCTGCCTGCGGCCATGCCTGAGTTGGCGCCCTGTCGCGACGCATTGGCGGTGTTCTGCTGTTGAACCAGGCTGCGATCCGCGCTGGCCTGATCGGCCCGGGCCGCCTCCTGCCGCATCGAGGCCATCTGCCGCTGTCGGTTCGCCTCGTCCGACTGCGGGTCGGCCACCGCCGCGCCGACGCCGAGCGCCAGGGCCATTGCAAACGCCAACCCGATCCGCATCGCTTTCATTCCCATTCCTCCAGCATTCGACGCAGGATGGACGGATGGGCGAACGGCGTCGTCTGACGAATGCCGTCAGCGTCAGAAAAGACGAAAGGGAGGTCGCCCCATACGCTGAAGGCGGCCCATTGAGCGGAATTGGCGAGACCTGTTTGGATATATCGAGGGCTTCTACAGTCCCCGTCACCTGCACGCTTTACTGGGCTATATCAGCCCCGCAGAAGCCGGACGCAGAGCAGATCATCCCCGTCCACTTTTGCGGGGAAAAATCAAGATCGAGTTCGCCCGTGAACCAGGACGCCTTTCTGGACAAGCCGCTTTCGCAGGACGCCTTCGCCAGTCGATGGGGCGGATTGAAAGGCGGGAAAAGCTCTGCCGTGCTCAAGAGGCCTCAAAATCTCAGGCGTGGAGGGCTAACAATCTTTTCTCTGCGCACTTGTTCAGCTTCAGAATGCGTAAGCGGCAGTCGCGCCATGTCGGCATTCAGATAGCCATCCAACGGACCGGAGAACGGCCAGTCGGAGCCGGGGACGAAACGGTCCATGCCGATACGGCGCATCATGACGACCAGACGCGCCAGATCCGCGTCTGGCGTGTCCGTTTTGAATGTCTGAGCGAGGTCGAAATAGAGGTTTCGCTTCAACTCAGGGCTTTCCGCCAGGGCGTCGGCGAAGCCCTGCATCGCGCTCCATGTATTCTCGTCCAGACCGCCCCAGCCGCCGGAATGGGCGATGATCACAGGAACCCCTGCGGCCTGCGGCAAAACCTGATCAAGGAAGATGCGGACATCCTGGGCGCCATAATCTTCGGCCCTAGTGCGCATGTGGATCAGGATCGGCATGTGCGCCTGCGCGGCTGCACGGAACACTGCCGCAAGGTGGCCCACATCGGCCGGATCACGCAGGTCGACGCCAGAATTGGTCAGATGGATCTTCACCCCCGTGGCGAACGGATCATCCTTCCACCGCGCGATCTCCGACAGGGCTGTGGGGGTCAGGGGGTTGACGCCAATGAAGGCGACCAGCCGATCAGGATGGCTCCGCGCCTGCATCACCGTGAAGGCGTTGCCGGCGTGGACCAGTTGCGCTGCGTCCGGTCGGGGCGGGACCATCATCGGGCTTTCGGCCAGATAGCCCGTGGACATCATCCACGCCTTGCGCACTCCCGCGGCGTCCATGTCCGCCAGCAGATCATCGACCGTCAGAGGTTTGAGGAAAACCTCGGGGCAGGCCCCAATCCGACCCAGGCTGCTGCAATACCCAGGCAGGAAGGCGAGGATTTCAGGCGAGTGGACGTGGACGTGGTGATCAACCACGACCGGCGCCATACCGGGCGAGATCGTCGCGCAACCAGCAAGCGCCACCGCGAACGCACCCGTCAGGGCGGCGAGTTTGAATCTCATGGGGGGAGTGTCCGAAAAGCATAACGGGGCCAGCCTTGGCCAGCCCCGTTTGCAGGTCTTCAGCGGGCGGTTTCGCCCAACAGGGTCTGTTTCCAGAACAGCAGGCTGGTCCAGAAGTAGTAGTCTTCGTTTTCCTTCTTGTGGAAACCGTGGCCCTCGTTCTCGGCCAGCAGATGCCAGGCCGTGCCGCCGTTCGCGCGCACGGCGCGGATGATCTGGTCGGCTTCCGACGCCGGGACGCGGGGGTCATTGCCGCCCGTGGCCACCAGCAGAGGAATGGTGATCCGGTCCACGCTGTTCAGCGGCGAGATTTCCTGCAGCTTGGCGCGCTGAACGGGATCACGCTCGTCGCCATACTCCACCCGGCGCAGGTCGCGACGGTAGGACTGGGTATTCTCAAGGAAGGTGACGAAGTTGGAGATGCCGACGTAGCAACTCGCGCCCTTCAGCTGGTCGCTGTAGTGCACCGCCGTCGCGTAACACATGTAGCCGCCATACGAGATGCCGGTCACGGCGAAGCGCGCGGCGTCCAGATCGGGGTTCTGCTTCAGCGCATCGAGGAAGGCGCCGATGTCCTTGACCGTGTCCTCACGCTTGAACGGGCCGTTGTCCAGATTGACGAACCGCGCGCCATAGCCGGACGAACCGCGCACGTTCGGGAAGAACAGGGCCACGCCCAGCTCGTTCAACAGATAGTTCTGCGGGCCGAGGAAGTCCGGGCGGGTCTGACCTTCAGGACCGCCATGGATGTCGATGATCAGCGGACGCTTGCCCGGGAACTTGGCCGCGTCTGGGCGATAGAGGAAGCCCGAGATCACTTCACCATCGAAGCTGGGGATCTGCACCAGTTCAGGCTCGACATTGATCGAGGGGTCCAGGCCGCCGGTTTCACTGTGGGTCCACTGGGTCACAGCCAGGGTGCGCGGATCGACCGAGAAGGCGTCGCCCGGCGTGCGGGCCGATGACATCGACAGACCGATGGCGCCCCAGGGGGCGATGTCGATCGCGTGACCGATGCTGTAGGGGATCACGCCTGACGGCAGACCACTGACGGTGCGGACCGCACCCGAAGAGGTGTCCAGGATCTTCAGGCGCGAAACGCCCGCCTCATTGATCGCATAGGCGATGAACGAACCGTCAGGCGCGATGGCGTAGTCGCTGACATCCCAGCGCGGTTCGGTGCTGACAGGGATGAAGCGCCGACTGGAGATGCGGCCCAGCCGCAGGAAGTCTGAGTCCGCATTGGACGTCGCCCAGATGGCGCCGTCCGGCCCGTATTGCGGATCGACGTATGAGAATTCTGCGCGCGGATTGGTCAGTTGCGTCATACGCCCGCTGGCCAGGTCCAGCTCATAGACCTGCGCATTGTTGATCGACATCCGGTTCAGGACCAGGGCCTTGGCGCCGTCGGCCGAGAAGTCGGTGATGTTCCAGCCGCCGCCCGAGACCTGAGCCACCAGACGGTCGCTGGAGGGATCACGCGGATCAACGACATAGAGATCCATGTCCGCGCCGTTGCGACGCGACGAGGCATAGCCGACCCGCTTGCCGTCACGGCTCCAGGCGCCGAACCAGTTGCGGCTCTTGCCGTCAGTCACCAGCGTCAGGCGGCCCGAGGCCAGAGTGTAGAGTTGGTAGAATTCGTCGCCGCCATTGTCCTTCTGGACCAGCAGCACATCACCCGACGGCGACAGGGCGCCCGCCATCACCGGCTCATTCTCGAAACTGATCTGACGGCGTGCGCCGTCCGGCCCAGCTACCGAGTGAATCTGGTCCGTGGCGCCGAAGCGCGTCTTGATCAGCATCGAGCGGTCCGAGGCGTTCCAGCCCAGGAAAGCGGCGCGGCGCGACTGCAGATAAGGACGGGTCTCGTTGGCCAGTGCATCCGGCACGGACGGCAGGCCGTCGGCGACGATGGCGGCAGGCTTGGGAACCTCGGCCAGAGCGGCGGGGGCAACGGACAGCGCCAGAACCAGCGCAAGCGGAATGCGGGAAATCATCGGGGCAGCCTCTTCAGGCGGGGAGGAAAAGAGCCGCCGACCCCCGGGGTGGAGACCCGGGAGCCGACGACATGAGACGCGGAACCAGAACTAGAAGCGGTACCGAGCCCCAACCGTGACGTACCGGCCGATCACATCGTAATACGGCGAGAACGACGCCCCCACGGGAGGGGCCTTGTCGAACAGGTTCGTGGCCTTGGCGTACAGTTCGACGCCGTCTACGCCGTACTTCGCCAGGTCAGCCGTCAACCCCAGATCGACGTAGGTGTAGGCGTCGATGTGGTTGTTCGAGATAGCGATAGTGGAGTTGTAGTTGCCAGCCGAGATGTAGCGGGCGCGTAGATCGGCGCCGAACACGTCACCCTTCCAGCCCAGGCTGGCGTTCAGGCGCAGCTTGGGAACGCCCAGACCGAACGAATAGCCTTGCGACTTCACGTATTCGATCTCCTTGACCCCATCGTCGGTTGTCAGGCTGTTCACCCACGTTCCGACCAGACGCATCTTCAAGCGTCCTGTCGCGCCAGGCACCCACAGGTCGGCGGCCGACGAATAGGAAACCTCGGCGTCGACACCGTCCGTCTGATACTCTGCCAGGTTCACGAAGGTGGACATGGTGCGCGTCAGATTGCCGTTCGCATCACGCTCCACCTTGGCGCACAACGCGGTGTTGCCCGAGTTGCAGCGGTTCACCAGATCCTGCGGCGCAATCGTGGTGATCACGTCGTCGATCTTGATGTTGTAGTAGTCGAGCGACAGGTTCAGGCCCGGGATCGACGGCGGCGCATAGGTGAAGCCCACCGTCAGGGTGTCCGCTGTTTCCGGCGCCAGGTTCGCATTTCCACCGCCATTGTTCAGCACATAGACCAGTGCGCCGTTCTTTGCCGGATCGTTGATATAGTTGAAGCCTGTCGTGGTCGTCGTGAACAGTTCCGACAGGTTCGCCGAGCGGATGTCGCGTGACTGCGTGATGCGACCACGGAAGCCGGGGAAGAACTCGTTCGTCGCCCCAACCTTCCACGACCAGATCGAACCAGTGGTGTCGTAGTCGGAGATGCGGGCGGCCGCGTTGAACTGCAGATTGTTCAGGATGGGCAGATCGCGCACGATCGGCACCAGGACTTCGGCAAAGGCTTCCTTGACGGTGAAATCACCTGACATGGCCGAGAAGCTGAAGGTCTTGAACGCCTTGTCGGCGTCTAGCTCGCCTACGGTCTGGACTACAGATTCCTTGCGCGCTTCGAAACCGACGGCCACCGATACGTCGCCGGCCGGCAGGGTGACGGGTTCGCCCCGCAGGCTGATGCCCGCTGTGTCCAGCTTAGTGGTCGCGCGTTGCTGTGGCGTGCCGGTGACGTAGTTGATGGCTTCCTGCGACGGTGAACCCAAGCCGAACAGGTTGATGGGCACACAGCCGGAGTTGGCGTTGGTCAATGTGACGCGGCAGACCGGCTTGCCAGAGATCGGGTCAATGACACTGTCCACGGCATTGGCGAACTGCGTCCTCAGCAGGAAGCCGGGAGTGTCGATATTGTTCTCGAATTCACCGTGGCTGTAGTAGGCGCCCCAGCGCCACTTGCTGCCGATCTCACCATCCAGCGCCAGGGTCGCCTGGGTCGTCAGACGCTCAAAATCGATGGTCGAATAGGACAGATCAGAGTTGAAGCGGCCGAACTGGAAATTCGTCTGCCCAGCCGCAGCCATGCTGTTGCGAATGGCCGACGACAGGAAGGCGTTTTCGATTTTGATCGTCAGATCGCCGCGGTCGTGGTCGCCAAACCAGATATAGTTGTTCCACATCCGTGAGTGCCGAACATCGGCGGTGAAACGAAGGGTGTCGCTGATGTCATAGGTGAGGCTCGCCATCGCGGTATAGCGTTGTTGCGGCGTGACCAACGGACTCAGATCATCATTCGAAGGACCTTCGCCGCCGATGGAATTCGTATCCGAAATCGTGCCGTAGTTGAACGGACGCAGGGTGCCGTCGCGATTGAACACCATTCCCTTGTTGACGCCTGACATGATCAGACCGCCGTAAGCTGCGTTTGCAAAGCCGACGTTCGGCGTCAAAGCCCCGTTGACGGTGGCCCACCGCCCGATGTTCGGACGCGAGTTCTTTGGGATGACGCCATCGTTGTGCAGATACTCGCCGCCGACGACGAAGTGACCGCGGCCGTCAGAGAAGTCTCGGCCCCAAGCGCCTTCGAAACGAACCTGTTCGGCGTCATCATAGGACGAGATGCCGTATTCGGCGCCCAGCTTGCCGCCGGTGAAGTTGCGGTCGATGCCGACGTTGACCACGCCTGCGACTGCGCCCGAACCCCAGGCCGCCGAAGCGCCCCCGGTCACGACGTCGACACTCTTCACCAGAACCGACGGGATGCTGTTCAGGTCGTTCTCGCTGGAGACGCGGCGACCGTCGATCAGCACCAGGGTGCGGCTGATGCCCAGGCCGCGCAGGTCCACGGGCGCGTTGCCCGCGCCGGTGTTGGTGCCGGTCGTCTGGGGCGAGGTGGTGGCGCGGAACTGCGGCATGTCGTTCAGCGCGGCGGCAATGTTGGGACGCGCGCCGACAGACAGGTCTTCAGCCGTCAGGCGGACGGTCGGGGTCGGGGCTTCGAAGCCGGCCCGGTCGATCCGCGAGCCGGTGACGACGATGTCACTGACGGATGCGGTCTGTTCCGTGGCGGGCTCTGCGGTCTGGGCCATGGCGGCTCCAGCGCAGGTCAGCAGGGCGATGGCGCTGCTGCAGCTGATCAGGCGGATGTTCAAGCGAGACAAGACGAGATTCCTCATGGACGGCGGCGACGTCCCCTCCCAGGGAAGTCCGATGCGGTTCAGCGCTCTGATGGCGCCATTTTCGCCCCCGCTGTCTTCGTGCCTGAGAGTTTCAGGCCATCGGCCCTTGCTCCTTCGGCGAAGGCCGCACCCCCCTCGGGTCGCCCTGCTCTCCAGCGTTCATCATGCAGCTCGGTCCGTTTGCCTGAGCGTTTCCGGGGCGGTTGCGCCTTCGGCGTCGGGGAAGTTTCCGAACTCTCCCGAGCTGCGGATACCAGTAAGATATCGCCGAGAGACACTGTCAAACGCCGTATTTTTGAGTTTTCATTGCTAGAAAACGGAGATATTTAGAATATCGTTCCGGAAATGGTCTGGCAAACCGCTTTGTGGCCGACCCGAGACGCCCTCATGCCCAAGCGTGACGGCGTCGTGACAGAAATGCGGCCTTTAAATGATTGCGAGTTATCCACAGGAACCGTCACGGCGCGTGCGGATCAAGCGGTGCGCGCGGGGCGCCCTCCATAGCAGCGCGCCAACGTCCCAGCAGCTTCTCGCGCCGCTCATAGTCCAGATTGGCGAGCAGACCCGGCCCCACCCGAATGGGGCGCGCACCGGGCGGCGACAGCCTCAACGCCTGATCGACGTCATCTCGCGCCGGTCTCATGCCTGCCTTCGCCACTGCCGCCTGACCTTCGCGCGACAGCAGAAAGTCCAGAAACAGCCGCGCCGCATTCGGATGAGCGGCATTGCTCGGGATAAAGGCGACCCGCGAAACAAGCAGGTGGTAATCCGTCGGAGTGACCAGGGCGATGTCGGGGTGATCCCTGGCCCAGGTCTGGCCGTAGGACTGGTTCATGTTGAACACGAACAGGGTCTGCCCCGTCGCCAGCCGCCACATCATCCGCTGCCCCGAGGTGTCGAGCCGGGGCTTGCGGTTGCCCAACGCCTCCATCATTCGCCATGCGTCGGGATAAATCTGCGTGTCAGACGACAACTGCATCAGGGCCACGCCGCTTTGTTCCGCATCATAGACCGCCATGCGCCCGTCGAAGATTTCGGGGCTGGCCTCCAGCAGGCGGATCAGGTCAGCATGGCTGGTCGGCGTCAGCGCAGGCGGCAGCAGGCGCCGATTATAGGCGAAGACCACCGGCTCTGATGTGATGCCGAACCCCTGATCGCGCCACACCATGCCATCGGGCATGGCGCGTCGATGCGGCGACTTATAGGTCTGGGCGTAACCGTCGTTGATCAGCTTGATCTGCACGTCCATCGCAGAACTCCAGACCAGATCGGCGCCGGGCCGCCCCGCCAGCACGTCTTCCACCACATTGCTGGCCAGCATGGTGGAGTTCATGTCCTCAAGGCGGATCTCCACCTTGGGATACCGCACCCGAAAGGCATCGATGACCGGTCCCAACATGCTGGTGTTGGTGCGGATCAGCAGTGCGCCTTCCTGCTCGGCCCGCCAGCGGATATGCGGCGCGGTGCCCACCCCATCCGGCTCACGCCCGCAGGCGCTCAGGCTGAAGGCGACGGCGAAGACCAGAGTGAACAGACGCCACACCTTCACCACTTCGGCTTTCTCGCTATTGTGGCGCCCATGTCCCCGCTCCCCGCATCTGTGGCCCCATGAGAATACTCGTCGTCGAGGATGACAAGGCGCTTCAACATTCTCTGGACGCCAGCCTTCGCAGTGCGGGATTTGAACCACGCTGCACTGACAACGGCGCCGAGGCCCTGAGGCTGGAGCAGTCCGAAGACTTTGACGCCGCCATCCTCGATATCGGCCTGCCTGATATCGACGGATTCGAGATTCTGGGCGCCCTGCGCCGTCGCGGCTCAACCACGCCGATTCTGATGCTGACGGCCCGCGACGCCCTGGGCGACCGGGTGGCGGGACTGGACCTGGGAGCCGACGACTATCTGGTCAAGCCTTTCGCTCCCGTCGAACTGATCGCGCGCCTGCGGGCCATCGTGCGACGGCGCCAGGGACAGGCGGCGGGCTCTGTCGTCATCGGCTCGCTGGTCTGCGACTGGCAGGCCGGCCGCGCCCAGATCGGCGACCGTGAACTGTCGCTGCGCCCGCGCGAGTGGGCGGCGCTCAAGGTTCTGGCGTCGCGCGTCGGCCAAGTGGTGGATCGCGACATGCTGGCGGCCGAAGTCTTCACCCAAGACGAAGCCCCGTCGCTGAACGCATTGGAGATCCACGTCGGCCGCCTGCGCCGCAAGCTGCAGCCGGACGGCCCCGCCATCACCAACATCCGCGGCCGCGGTTATCGCCTCGACCCATGACGCGAACGCCGACCAAAACCTCGCACAGTCTGGTCAACCGCCTGCTGATCGCCCAGGTCGCGCCCCTGACGGTGTTCGCCATCGTCCTGCTGGGCGTCGGCGCCTGGACTGCACATAGGGTGGTGGAGCGCACGTCAGACCGCCTGCTGGCCGGCGCCATGCAAACCATCCTGCAAAGCGTTTCGCTGGACGATCAGGATGTCACCGTGGATGTGGCGCCCTGGTCCCTGGCCCTTCTGGACACGCCGGAACGCGACGCCGTCTTCTATGGCATCCGCGAGGGTGACCGCATGGTCACCGGCTATCACGAACTGCCGACACTGAAGGCCGCCAATCCCGAACGGCCGGTGTTCGCCAACCTGACGGTGCGTGGCGTGCCGGTCCGCATGGCCCAGCAGACGGTGATGATACCGGGCCGCACCGCCCCTGTGGTCGTCTCAGTGGCCCAGAGCCTGGATTCCCGCAAGGCCAGCCTGCACGAACTGTACGGAAGCCTGCTTCTGCTGCCGGGCCTGCTGGTGGTTCTGGCGGCCTTGCTGATCTGGCCCGCCCTGCAGTGGGGACTGAACTCGCTCAGACGGCTGGTCGATGAACTGGCTGCCCGGTCGTCGTCCACCAGCACGGATTTCGCACCCGCCGCCGTCACCCTCGCCCCGCGCGAATTGACGCCGGTGCTGACGGCGTTCAACGCCCTGCTGGCGGGATTGGAACGCTCGACCTCGGGGATGCAGCGGTTCGCCGCCGACGCCTCGCACCAGTTGCGGACCCCCCTAGCGGTGATGGCGGCCAATCTGGATCTGCTGGCGGCGTCCAAACGCCCCTGGACCCGAACCGAGCAACGGCTGCTGACGGACTCGCAATCCGCCGCCGCCAGCATGACCCATCTGATCAACCAGTTACTGTCCACCGCCCGCGCGGACACCGCCCATTCGGACGCGACCGCCGACCTGAGCCGCGCCGTCAGAAAGGCCTATCAGGTCTTTGCCGACCGACATCCGCTGACACCCGGCGCGCTGCGGCTCAGACTGCCGCTCGAAACCGTTGAAGTCAGGGGATCGGAAGACCTGATCGTCGAACAGGTTCTGAACCTGATCGATAACGGCTTTCGCCACGGCGCCGCGCCAGTCATCGTCCATGTGTCGAACAGCCAGGACGGCGCTGCCGTCACGGTCTGGGACCACGGCGAAGGCGTCGACGACGCGGTCCTGCCCAACCTGACCGAACGCTTCTTCCGCAGCAATCCCAACCGCTCGACCGGCTCCGGCCTCGGCCTCGCCATCGTTGAGGCCCTAAGCGCTGCACAACAGGGACGGCTTAGCCTCACCAACCGTCCTAGACGAAAAGGTTTGGTGGCGACGATCCGTTTCCATGCCAACGAAATCTAGACATCTTGATCGTTCGAGCCAAAACGATCCCGGCAGAAGGTGGGCGTAGCGCCAAAGTATCTTCCAGTCCTTAATATCCGGTCGTCTATCGCCCCCAAGCGGCGTATGCGTCGTGGGCGCCTACTATACGCCGCCCCTCAATATCGATTGGAAAAGCGGCGATCGGAACGCCGCGACACGCCCTTGAGGCCGCGCGGCGTTCCCAGCCCTCAGTAGGCGTAGCGAAGACGGGCCCCGAGCTCGCGCGGACGGCCCATATCGTAGCGGAGGATGCCGACAAGCGAGAGAAGATTGAGCCCCCCAGTCAGATACTCCTCGTCGGTCAGGTTCGTGCCGAAGACCGCGAACTTCCACCGCCCGTCCGGGGAAGTGTATTCGACCTGACCGTTGAGGAGCCCATAAGCATCGAGGCGCACCGCATCGACATCGCTGGCCGACCCATATTGGGCGCTTCTCCAGCCGTAATCGAGATTGAAGCGCGTGGCCGCGCCGGACCCATGGTCGATGTTGTAAGCCGCCCCGACCGAGTAGAACCATTTAGGCAGACGCGGCAGCGGACTGCCCAGGGTGACCCCGACGCCGGGATTGAGCTCATCGAAGGCGCCTTCCATATAGGCGGCGGCGACCTGCAGGCGCAGATGCTCCGTCACGAAGGCCGCGCTCTCCAGCTCGATCCCGAAGATATGGGCTTGGCCGGCGTTCTCGAGGATGGAGGTGGGCAGCGGCGGCGCCGGCGGCGGCGGCGTATACTGCCGATTGATCTGCATGTCTTGATAGTCGGTGTAGAAGACGGTCGGGTTGATCGTCACCCGTCGGCCCAGGAAAGCCATGCGCGCGCCCGTCTCATAGGAAGTCACCGCTTCCGAGTTGAACCCGATCGCATCCGCCGTGGCCGGAACAATGTTGAACCCGCCCGCCCGCGCACCGCGACTGACCGAGGCGTAGGTCATGATGTCGTCCGACCAATCGTACTGGACGCGGACCAAAGGCAGGGTCGTGGTCTCGCTCAACGACCCGGAATCCGTCGCGCCCGCGACCGGCAGAAGGTTCTGGGTCGCGATGGAGATGTCCTCGGTCCCGACACGCAGGCCGCCCGTCACCTTAAGCTGCGGCGTCAGACTGTAGGTGAGGTTGGTGTAGGCGGAGAGGGATTCGCGTGTGTTAGTATAGGCCGAGCGGCTCTCCACGATCAGGCCCGCGGCGTTGGGCGCGAACTGGCCGCCCGTCGCCGAATAGGTCTCGTCATAATAGAAGACGCCGGCGACATACTGCAGGCGGCCCGCAAACAGATCCCCTTGGGCCTGAAGTTCGTGGGACTGGGATTCGACGCGGCTGTCGCTGTATTGGCGCCCGCCCGCGGGCGTGCCGTCGAGGTCGTTGCTCCAGGTGTCGTCGATGATGGATCGACCGCTCAACAGCTTGAGCGTCAGCTGGTCGCTGACGTCCCATTCGCCGGTGAAGCGCAGGTGGGTGGCGCGGGCGTCGTCAAAATCGTCGACGGGCAAGCCTCCATAGTTGCAGTAGATGCAGGGCGAAGCGAGCGCCTGGGTGAAGCGCGGCGTATTGGTCGGCCGCGCATTCCAGCGCGCCGCAAGGACGCCGCTCTCGGAGATGACAGGAATATAGGCCGTGGACCCCCGGCTTGAACTGTCGGAATCCTCATAGGCGAGGTTGAAGCTCAGCGCGTCGGTCGGCTTGTACTGGGCCTGGATGCGGAACAGGGTATTCTTGGTCGAGCCGCCCTTTTCGTCGTCCGCGACATGGTCGACGAAGCCGCCGGTCTCCAGAGTCGCGCCCGTGAGCCGAACGGCGAACTTGTCGCCGAACGGAAGGTTCAACGCGCCGATGAGGTCTTGCCGGTCGTAGCTGCCATAGGTTCCTTCGAGGAACCCGCCGAAGGTCGCCTGCGGCCGTCGCGTCGTATAGCGCACGGCGCCGCCGAGAGAGTTTCGGCCAAACAGGGTGCCCTGCGGCCCACGCAAAACCTCGACCTGGGCGATGTCCATCGCCCGCAGAACATTGCCAGCGATCCCCGGATAATAGAAATCGTCGATATACAACGGCACGGATGGCTCGCTGCCGTTGCCGGCGCGCATCTGACCCAGCCCGCGAAGCCAGAAAGTGGCGCTGTTGGCGCCGGGGCCATTGGTCTGCGAGCCGATCGACAGACCCGGCACGAGATTCTCCAGTCCCCGGACGGACTGCACGCCGCGCGCCTGAAGCTGTTCGGCCGTGATCGCCGTAACTGCAATCGGCGTGTCTTGCAGATTGGTGCTTCGGCGTTCGGCCGTCACCACGATATCGTCGACCGTCGTCGCGCCGGGCGGGCTCGACGTCCGTTGAGCGTAGGCCAGTCCAGGCGCCAGCAAGCAGGCGGCGGAAGCAAGCAGAAGTGCGCGCATTGTCTCATCCCTATGTTTTGATTGGCGTTCCAGTGGTCCAATGGCCCTGGAATCGGTTGTGGTCAGCGGTTGCGTATTCGATCCACGAAACCCAGGACGGGCCGCATGGCCGCCCCGCGGATGCGTTGTCCCAAGCTCTGGCTCCGGTGGACCTCAGGCGCGGCAGGCGTTTCGCCAGCGAAGGCGAAGCGCCGGAACAGCGACAGCGCATTGGTGCGATAGACCGCGTCCCGCTGTGGCCCGTTCCACAAGGGCAGCCGGTCGATCTCATTCATCTGCAGCGCCGTGATTGGCGCGGGCGCGAACGGAAAATCACTGCCGAACAGGATGTGGCTGTGGTCCACCAGTTGTCCGAGCGCCGCCATGGCGAAGGGAGACGGCGACAGGGCCGTGTCGAAATAGAAGCGCCGCATATAGGTCAACACCCCCTGCGGCGCGCGCGCGGCGAACTCGGGCATCATATTGGCCAGCGACAGCCGCCAGGCCGCATAGGGGAGAAATCCGCCCGCATGGGCCAGGATCCAGCGAATACGGGGATGCCGCTCAAGCACCCCGGACAGGATCAGATTGAGAGAGGCGCGGGTGGTGTCGCAGAGAAACTCCATCAGATATCCCGGCATGGCCAGGCCAAGGGTCTCGCTGCTGGGGTGAAGGTTCGGATGTATGAAGACGATCGCAGACCGGCGATTCAACTCGGCCATCAGTTCTTCGAACCGCGGGTCACCCAGGAAGACGCCGTCCACGCTGCCCAGCAGAACGATCCCGTCTGCATTCAGAACGTCCAGCGCATAGATGGCCTCGGCGCAGGCCGACGCCGCAAACGGCATGGGCAGGATGGCGAAGGCGCCGAACCGGTCTGGACGGTCAGACACCATCCCGGCGGCGAATTCGTTGCAGGCCCTCGCCAGAGACCGGGCGGCGGCTTCGTCGGCAAACCGCACGCCGGGCGCCGAAACTGAGGTGACGGCCGCGCCGATGCCTTGCTGGTCCATGATGTCGAGCGAGTGCTGGACGCTCCACTGCGGCACCGGGCCGCCTGCCATGTCAGTGATGCCATGCCGTTCCAGCGCCTGCAGCAGGGCCGGCGGGAGCAGGTGGTGGTGAACGTCGATCCGGCCAGACGTCTGCTGGTGAGAAGGGCTCATGAGGTCTGTCCGTGCGAGGCGGCCGTCAGGCGCGCCAGATGAAGTCGGGGCCGGGCATGTGGCGGCCGTCGTCGATCCCGATCTCCCGCGCGATCAGCCGATTGAGCTTGCCGTTCATCTGGAGGATCAAGTCCCGAACCGCCTCGGGATCGGCCGCGAGGTTGCGTGTCTCGCCCGGGTCCGTCTCGGTGTCGTAGAGCTCCAAATCATTGCGCGCGATCAGGGCGTCCCAGGTCGCCGGCGTATTGTGTTCGGTCGGGGCGAAATAGCGGGCGAACTTGTAGCGCCCGTCGTAGACGCCGCGCATCTGGCCGCGCTTGGACAGGACGCCGCGGAATTCCGGCTTGACCAGGGCCATGAGGCTGAAGGCCCGGCCGTGTTTACGCTCCTCCTCGAAGGCCAGGGAGGCGACGTGATCCTGGTAGATCAGGCTGGTCCAGTGCATCAGAAGACCGTCGCCGCCAGACCGGGGATCGGGCGAAGCCGGATCGAAGATGACGGGGCTGAGATCGCGCCCGATCAGTTCCGGAACCTCGCGCCGGACTGCGTCCGCAGGGACGCCGGCGAGGCCCAGAAGTGTCGGCGCCATGTCGACATGGCTCGCAAGCGTTGGGGTCGAGGCTGCGTCCAGCCGCTCCGGGTGGCGGACAAGCAAGGGGACTTGCGTCGATTCGCGGTAAGGCAGAACGCCCTTGCCCCGCAGGCCGTGAACGCCAAGCATCTCGCCGTGATCCGCCGTGAAGACGACAATGGTGCGGTCAGTCTGGCCGCTGGCGTCTAGCGCCTCCAGAAGGCGCGCGATGTGGACGTCGCTCTCGCGGATGCAGTTGTAATAGTAGTTGACGAACTCGGTCGCCGTGGCCGGATCCGTCAGGTCCAGCTCGCCCAGGGCATAGGCTTCGGTGAGGGCGTATTCCGCCGCCGCCGGCAGCCGTTCGCCGGATGCGGACCGTCCAAAGTTGGCGGGCGGCGGATATCCCAGGACTTCGCGGTAGAGGGGCGTGTCCGGCGGGCGAGACAGATCGTCGGGATAGAGGATCTTGCGCGTCGCGGTCATCTTGGGACCCGACGTGTAGTACATGATGTCGTGCGGGTTCAGGATGTTCACGGCGGCGAACCAGGGCTTGTCGACCGCCTTTTGCCGATTGAGGAAGGCGATGGCCTTATCCGTGGTCTTGCCATCCTCGCCATGTCCGCCAAGCGGACCGTCGATCTCATAGCCGGTTCCAGTCTCGTCGAAGCCGTAGCTGCGGATCTCGGCCTGGACCTCGGATTCCGGAAGCGGTTTGCGGTGTCGCCCGTGCAGCTTGCTGAGATGCCATTTGCCGAAATAAGCGGCGTGGTAGCCGGCCCCGCGCATCAGGGTTCCCAGCGTCGGCACGTCCGTTTTCATTTCCGGCGCATAGGGCAGCGGCATGTTCTCCCAGACGCCGTTCCGCTGGGAATGCTGGCCGGTATAAAGGGACGCCCGCGCCGTCGCGCAGACCGGCGACGGAGTGAAGGCGCGGCTGAAGGACAGAGACTCGCGCAACAGGCGCGCGCGCCCCGGACAATGGCGTTCGATGAAGCCCGCCGGAAGGAGCGACCAGACCTGCTCCTGGTCGCTGGTCACAAGAAGGATGTTGTAGGGCTTGGCGGCGCGGTCCTGAGGCAGCCGTATCTCGGGCTGACCGCCGGGCCGGGTCACGCCCCAGGCCGTCGCGGCGCCCGCGAGGGTCAAGACCCCGGCGCCGGCGAGCACCTTTCGACGCGACCAGGCCATCAGACCCGCTCTCCGCCGTGCATAACGACCTCTAGCGCGGGGCGATCCGTCTGCGAAGTCGCGCCTTCGCGAACCTGCGCATAGACCATCATAAGTCTCAAAACGTGAACCATTGTTTCCTCAATGCTTTTATTTGGACTATTTTTGTTTATTTAGACAGGTGTGATCAGAAATATCAATAGCGTGTCGTATTAGGGTCCGCGTATGCATTCCCGGTGACGAATCCCCGCCCCAAACGCACCATGACCGCCGCCCGCCGCCGTATGCGCGAGGCCGCGATCCGTCTCTTCGCCGAAAAAGGCTCGACCCAGGTGTCGATGAGCGAATTGGCTCAGGCTGCAGGCGTCGCTCGCGGCACGGCGCACAACAATCTGGAATCCCCCGACGCCTTCTTCCGTGAGATCGCCAGCGAACTAGCCGACGAGATGAATGACCGGATCACCCTCAGTTCCGATGGGGTCAGCGATCCGATGCGACGTCTCGCCTTCGCCATCCGATTCTATGTGCGGCGTGCCCACGAAGAGCCGGACTGGGGCCGTTTCCTTCTGCGGTTCGCGATCAGCGAACAAGCGCTTCAAGCCCTCTGGCTCGGTCAACCAATCCAAGACCTGACCAATGGCCAGGAGAGCGGCGCCTTCTCCTTCCGGATCGATCAGACGCCCTCGGCCCTCGGCTTCATCGCCGGCAGCGTGCTCGGCGCCATCCTTCTCGTGCTCGATGGTCACAGGACCTGGCGCGACGCCGGCCGCGACGCCGTGGAGTTCGCGCTGCGGGCGCTCGGCGTGTCCGAGCCTGTCGCCCGCGACCTGGCGATGACCGACCTGCCGCCCCTGCTCGAGTTGTCGGCGACGCCACGCGCGCCAAAGCCCCCCTCCGTTCCAGCCTAGGGTCTGTACCCAATTGAGTTGAAGTTTCGGTTGTGATTCAAGCGTCCAAGGAGGCTTGGATATGACGGATCATTTTTGGCTCTCGGACGCGCAGTGGGCGGTGATCGAGCCGCACATCCCCAAGGTCTACACGGGCAAGCGGCGTGTTGATGATCGTCGGGTGATCTCGGGGATCGTGCATCGCCTGCGCGAGGGGTGTCGCTGGCGGGCGCTGCCAGAGGTCTACGGGCCGTATACGACGGTGTTCAACCGCTACAACCGTTGGAGCAAACGGGGCCTGTGGCAGCGGATCCTGACGGCCCTGAGCGAGGGCGCCGACCCGCCGGTGACGGCGATGATCGACTCGAGCTCCGTCAAGGCGCACCGCTCGGCGAGCGGTGGAAAAGGGGGGCCTCGCTCCAGGCCATAGGCTGCTCGCGCGGCGGGCGCACCACCAAGGTCCATCTGCTGGTGGACGAGGCCGGACGGCCTCGCGTGCTCCAGCTCTCGCCGGGCCAAGCCTCGGACATCGTTGCGGCTTACGGCCTGATCCTCGCCAGTGCGCCCAGCCAGCGCCTGCTGGCCGACCGCGCCTACGATGGCGACGCTCTACGCCGTCTGCTCGCCGAGCGCGGCACAATCCCGGTGATCCCCAACAAGATCAACCGCGTGAACCGCCATCCCTTCGACGCCGTCGCCTACAGGCTCAGAAACGCCGTCGAACGCGCCTTCTGCCGCCTCAAGGACTTCCGAGCCGTCGCCACCCGATACGACAAGACCGCAAGGAACTACCTCGCTGGCCTATGCCTCGTCGCCGCCATCACTCTCTGGACCAAATGAGTCCAGACCCTAGAGCGCGCGCTCAGCCACGCCTGCCCCTCCCTTCCCGAGCAGTTTCAGGGCGGCGTCGACGAGCTCGGAGGTCTGTTCGACGGGACCATCGGCCAGAACAACCCGGTCCGGGCGCACGACGGCGACCCAGCCGACCGGGGCGATGCGGGGGATCAAGGCGCCGTCCACGTCTTCAAAGTCGTCGGGCCGCACACAGGGCTGGCCGGCATGTCCGATCTGGACCAGACCGTAGCCCCGTGCGGCCCAAGTCCGCCGCAGATCCGGCGCCAGTTCCGATCCGGGATCGACGCCGAAACCGACCAGACAGAAGGACGCCCCGAGCGCCCCGTCGCTGCGGATCATGTCCCCGGCCCAGCCTCGGAGACGAACCTGCGGCATCTGGGCTCCGCGGATCAATCGCCGCCCACCGCGCCCTTTCTGGAACAGGCCTTTGCGGAAGCGATTCTGCGGTTTGACGCCCAGGTCGTCGGTGAAACGGCGCAGAATCGGCACGCCGCGCGCGCCCCGCATCAGGGCATGCACGAGCCGGGCGCGCATCGCGCTGGGCGGCATGACCAGTCCGCCCATCAGTTTGGCCAAGGCGATCATCGCGCGGGCGTGGGGCCGTCGCTCGGCGTCGTAGCTGTCGAGAATGCGTGGCGCGGCCTGCCCCTTGACCACAGCATCGAGCTTCCAGGCGAGATTGGCCGCATCGCGCAGACCCGCCACCAGTCCCTGGCCGATGAAGGGCGGCGTGACGTGGGCCGCGTCCCCAGCGAGCAGGATACGTCCTCGTCCAAACGCCTGGCAGCAACGGGCGTGAAACCGGTAGACGGCCCGGCGTTCGATGTTCACCTGATCGGGCGTGAGCCAAGGGCTGAGAAGTTCGGCGACCTGGGCGTCGCTCTCCATCGCCTCCCGGGTCTCGCCCGGCCTCAGCATGAACTCCCAGCGCTCCCGTCCGCCGGGAGCCGGCATGTGGGCGATGGGCCGCTTCGGGTCGCAGATGAACTCGACATGGTCGATATGCGACGGCGGATTGAGCGCGTCGATGATGAGCCAGTCCTCGGCATAGGTTTGGCCGGTGAAGGCTTGGCCGATCGCCTGCCGCACAAAAGAGGAGGCGCCGTCGGCCCCGACAAGATAGGCGGCGCGTATCCGGCTCTCGCGACCCGCCTGGTCCTGAAGGACGGCGCAGACCGCCTCGTCCGTCTCCTCGATCGCCACAACCTCTCGGCCGGTCAGCACGCGCACGCTCGGCAGGGTCTCGAGGTGACGTCGCAAAGCCGCCTCCAGGTCCGGCTGGGCGAAGGTGACAAGCTTGGGGTGGCCGTCGACGGCCCCGGCGGTGTTGATCTCACCGAACTGGCCCAGGAAGGGCGAGTGCATCCTGACGCAGGGGATGGCCCGGCGGGGGAAGGCGTCGTCGCTGAGACCGATCATCTGCAGGATGCGCAGCGCCTCGTTGTCCAAGGCGATGGCCCGCGGCTGCGTGACCATGGCCTCGGCCTTGTCGACGACAAGGGTCTCAACGCCATATCGTCCCAGCAGGCTGGCGACGGCGGCGCCGACTGGACCATAGCCGACGACGACGACCGTGGTTTCGAGAGGAGTCTTTCGGGTCATTGGGCGCTCAACTGCGGGCGACGATGCGCTGGGCCAGCGCGGGGACGAGCCGATTGAGCAGCGGCAGGAAGCGAGCCTTGCCAGGGTAGATCGTCGCCCTGCCCTTGCGTGCGCCGGCCAGGGTCTGGGAGACGACGTCCTGCGGCCGCATCTTGCTGACGCTGCGGTGTTCGACCGAGGGCGTATCGACCACCGGCGGGCACACCTCCGTCACGGAAATGTTCAGAGGTGCCAAGGTTCGTCGCAGGGCCAGAGCCAGGCTGTGCAAAGCCGCCTTGGACGCCGAATAGAGCGGCGCGCGCGGGGATGGCACAAGGCCGTAGCCCGAGCCGACAATGATTAGACGCGATGGCGCGCCGACCCTGAGGAGCGGGAGGAACTCGGCAATGAAATTAACGGCCCCCTCGTAATTGACCCGGATCTCGCGGGTCAGGTCGAAACAGGCGTCCAGGGTGGTCAGGTCAACTTCGCGCGAGCCGCCGGCGTTGCTGACGAGCAAGTCGATGCCGTCATGGCTTGCGGCAACTGTCGCGGCGAACGCGCGCACAGATCGGCGATCAGTGACGTCGCAGCGGACCATCCGGACGGCGGGAAACGCCACCGCGAGTTGCCCCAGACGCTCGGCGTCCCGCCCGCAGGCGTAGACCGTATAGCCATCGCGCAGCAGGGCCTCAACGAAGGCGCGGCCAATGCCGGAGGAGCCGCCGCTGACGACTGCGACGGCTGTGGATTTTGGGGTGTGGAACGCTGACCTCATGACCTGAGAACGACCTCCTGGCCGAAGGGCAGGAAGCCCAAGGCCTGCCGGGCCTTACCCACTTCCGCATCGTCGGCCATGACCGCGCGGATCACCATGCCACGCGATGGATCCTCAATGGCTTCCAAGGCGTGCGGCTGGAGACCGGCTTGAGCCAACGCCACTTGCGCTGCGTAGCGAACTTCGCGGCGCTTCAGGTCTGGCTTGAACACCTTGCCGACCGGTGTCAGCGGAATCTGGGTGACGATATGGATCGCCTTCGGCACGGCGGCGCGCTCGGTGATCTCCACCTGGGCGAAGGCGAGCAGTTCGGCCTCGGTGGCCGTCGCCCCTTCCTTAAGCTGCACATAAGCGACTGGCAGTTCACCCGCGCGGGGATCAGGCCGACCGACCGCCGCGGCGATCTGCACGGCGGGGTGTCGATGCAGAGGCTCCTCGATCGCGGCCGGATCGATGTTGTGGCCGCCACGGATGATCAGTTCCTTGCTGCGTCCAGTGAGCCAGAAATAGCCGTCGGCGTCCTGCCGCGCGAGATCCCCGGTATTCAGCCAGGTCCGGTCCTCCCCGGCCTCGACCCAGAGCCCGACATTCTGCTCGTCGAGCCTGTAGCCCTCGAAGAGATTCGGACCGTTGACGACCAAGGCGCCAGCTTCGCCGATCGCACAGTTGCGAACAAAGTCCCCGGCCCCGTCCAGAACGACCGTCTTCATCCTTTGGCCGGGAAGGCGCAGACCGATGGAGCCGGCCCGGCGTTCGCCGTTCGGCGGATTAACGCTGGAGACGCAGGTGGCCTCGGTAAGGCCGTAGCCCTCCAGAATTCTCAACCCCGTACGCGCCTCAAAGTCTTTCAGCAGTTGCAACGGCATAGGGGCCGCGCCGCACAGGCCGTACTCCAGCGAATCGATCCGCCGCCCGTCGAGCGGGGTCTGCATCAGGGCGGCGTAGAGTGTTGGGACGCCGCTAAAAAAGTTGATGCGGTGGCGTTCGACGATCTCCCAGAACCGCTTCACGACGCCTTCGCCACGATAGCCCTGTGGCGTGCCCAGGACGACATGAGCCCCCTGCGAGAAGGGCACGAGCCCGGTCACCATCACGCCGTTGACGTGAAACAGCGGCAGACCGCAAAAGACCGTCTTACCGCGACCGACACCCTCGCCCATGAAACGTGAGATCGCCCAGGCGTTGGCCGTCTCGGCCCCGTGGCGCCGCATGGCGATTTTGGGCACGCCCGTGGTGCCGCCCGTGCAAAAGAAGGACGAGACCTCGCCCCCGCCGATGCGCCGGCCGCTGACCAGCCGATCGGACGGCTGGCGCCGGACGAGTGTGCGAAAATCATGGATCGGCACGCCGGCGTAGGCAGCCTGGCGTAATCCGCCTGGACCAAGCGCCGCGCGCCACGCCCGGCGCTGAAGCAGCCGCGCGCCGACCCCCTTGAAGCCGCGAACTCGGTCCGCCAGGCTCACCAGCACAAGGCTGCGCAAGGTCGGAACATGGGGAACGACGGCTCGGACCTTGTCCCAGAGGTCGACCTTGGGAAAGGGCGCCAGACTGACCAGGATGGAAGCGCCTGCGGCGTTGAGGAGTTCGGCGATAGCCTCAGGCTCCAGCAGTGGATTGATCGCCGCCACCACGCCCGTCGCCTCGCCGCCCCAGAGCACGAAATGGGTCTCAGGAAGGTTCGGCAGGAGGAAGGCGATGACCGTGTCCGGTGTAGCGCCCAGGGCGTGGAAGGCGTTGGCGGTCCGGGTGATCTCGGCGATCAGGCGGCGATAGCTCCAGGTCTCGGGCCGGGCCTGGTCTTCGATCGTAAGAAAGAAACTCAGGGCCGGGGCGGCAGGGTCGCGCGCCGCGCCGCGCTTCAGGAGTTCATAGGTGTTCTGGGGCCAGTCCACAGGCGGCCCCTCGGCCTCGATCGCCAGAACGTCGTCCAGAGTGGCGACGCCGGTCATGCCTCGCCCTCGGCGACGATGCGATTGCGCTGCACGCCGAGGTCAATGCGGCCATCGCGGCTGGCGATCCGCGTCTCGATCACGTCGCCCGGCTGAAGATACTGGGAACGCTTTGCCTGAATTTTAAAGAAGATCTTCCACTTCATCTTGTCGGGCAGAAGGGCGCCCAGGCGCTGCCGGGCCGGCGACGGCACGGCCAGGGCGCAACCCGACGGCGTGCCCGTCGCCAGAAGGTCGCCCGCAGAGAAGTCGTGGACCTCGGACAGTTCGGTAAGGGTCTCAGCGGGGCCGAAGACCAGGTTGCGGGTGTTGTCCTTTTGGCGGACCTGACCATTGACCGACAGGCTCAGCTCCATGTCGGCGAGCGCCGCCATATCCTCGCGCTCGAAAACGCACAGGTAGGGACCGACCGGCCCGAAGGTGCGGAAACTCTTGCCCTTATGGAACTGCATCTCGGGGATCTGGATGTCGCGCGCCGAAATGTCGTTGACGATGACCGCGCCCGCGATGAAGTCGAACAGATTGTCCTGCGTCACCGTCACCGGCCCAGCGATGTCGCGGCGCAGGACCAGACCCAGCTCCACCTCGTAATCCAGGAACTGGACCCGCCGGGGCCGCACAACATCGGCGTCGGCCGCCACGATGCAGCTCGGCGCCTTGGTGAAGATCATGTTGTAGTGTTTGACGTCCGGATCGAGCCCGGACTCGATCATGTGCTGACGATAGTTGGCGCCCTGGCAGACGAAACGCTGATTGCGCGTCACCGGCGACAGCAGCCGCACCCCCGACAACGGGACACGCGGGCCGTCGAGCGCCTTCAGCCCCTGCGGCGTCGTCCCGCTGAGAAACGCGCCCGTGGTCTCAAACTCATAAGGAACTGGGATGATGTCCTGACCGTCCAGGACGCCCCAGAAGATCACGTTGTCGAGAAGGTACCGGACGATGGTGACGGCCATGAGGAGATCCGATTGCAGGGAGGAGGGACGCGTGTCAGCCGAACAGGCGCGCGAGCGTGATCAGCTTGCGCACCGACAGATCGGGGCTGCGGCGCAGATTGCGCACCAGGGCTGCAATCGCGCCGGGGGTCATTTTCGGCTTGGTGAAGCTGGCCGGCATCTTTTGGCCCCACTGGGACATCGCGTCCCGCGTGGCGGCGTGAAAGCCAGTTGGCCGGTCGGCGGTGAACAGATCGCCGTCGCAATAGTGCTCGTGCTTGTCGCCCCAGGGGTCCTGCCAATAGTCGAAGATCTGGCTGCCGAGGATGTGACGCCCAACACCCCAGGCGTGGGTCCAGCCGCGCTCGTGCAGCACCCGCTGGCCCATGCCGATGGCGTCGGCGTCCACCACCTCATAGGCGCTGTGGCTGTAAAGGGCCGCGAACCCCTGGGCGAGCGCCAAAGTGTGGTGATCGGCGGGCCGCTCGCCGAGGTCGAGCCGCATAAAGGCCACGGCGGGCGAACCATCGGGCAGCAGCAGAACATCACTGGGCGTCAAGCCGAGGTGTTCGGCGTACCATCCGCTCGTCCGCTGGAAATCGGCGACCTCCAGGACGACATGACCCAGCCGCAGAACCTCCGGCGGCTGGACCGGAGGCCTCTGGGTCGCGTCAATCCGAACCGCCTCGCCATTGACGTTCAGCGGCAGGGGCCCGCGATGCGGCAGTGCCGGCTCCGACGCCTGGCCGTGCACGACCTCCACCCGGAACCCGGACGGATCGGTCAGAACCACCCGACGCCCGCCAGCGGGGTCGGGACTGGGCTCCACCGGCGACGCCCCCGGGACTCGGTCCGCCAGACGCTGGAGATCGTCCAGGGTCTCCACCTCGAAACCCAGCCCCACAAACCGCGGCTTGCGGGCCCGCTGAAGGCGATAGGCGTAGGGCGCGCCCATGGCGGCGCGCAACAGGACAAGGTCGTCGCTTCGGAAGCAGACCTGCAGGCCGAAATCGACCAGGAAGCGCACGGCCCGATCCAGGTCCGGTCGCTCGAAGATAAGGAAGGCGAGCCTTTGGGCCTTCGCTGTCGGCGACGGATGCCGGGCAGGCTGCAACGTGGTCATCTGCATCATGCGGTCTCGACACGCCCTTGGGGGATGTCGCGTCTCCTTGATCGGCGCCGACATCAAACTGCGCAACGCTACTTTGAACACAGATGATCATTTTTGACCCATATGTCTAGATCATTCTAACCATGGGAGATGCAGCAGGCTGACGCGATCGGCCGACGCTGGTGACTACAACTTGTCACAAGCCGCCTTGAAGTTTCCGCATCCGCCCTCCTCCCCCGGTTGCCCAAGGCGGCCCTCGCGCGTCTCACCGAACCGGTCCGCCGCCTCGAGACCACCCGGTCCAGCGGGACCGGCGCCGCCGGATTGGGGCTGTCGATCGTGCTCGCCCTGGCCCAGGAGCACGACGCCCGGCTTAACCTGGCGAACCGCCCCGAAGGAGGGTTCCGGGCGGAACTCCAACTTCAACCCGCGCCGACGACATCACCCCTCGCCTAAACCGCTCACGTGGACGGGCGAAGCCTCAACGATTTTTTGGACATTTATGGTCAAATGGAATAAAAAATGTTCATAATAGTAAAGGATCGTCCCAGCCCCGATCGGTGTGCATCGCCACTCGGAGAGGGAGCCAAGCCACGCTTCTATCCGCTCAACCGGGAAGGAAAACGCCATGCGCGTGTTCGTTAGGATCATGCTCTTGGTCGCAGGCGTGCTGAGCCTTGGGCTCGGCGCCGCGGTCGCTCACGCCTATTGGCCGAGCCCCCTGCCGCCGCAACAACGTGTCGAGCCGACGGCGCCGCTCCTGATCGACGGGGTGACGGTCGTCAATGTCGAGACGGGGGCGTTGACGCCCGATCAGTCTGTCCTGATCACGGACGGGCGCATCGTGGAAATCGCCCCGGCGGATCAGGTCCGCGTACGGCCGGGTCTGCGTCGGATCGATGCATCGGGCCAGTTTCTCGTGCCGGGCTACAACAACATGCACAGCCACATCCTCACCCGGGATCATCCGGAGGGCGGACTGGCGCTGATGTTGGCGGAGGGTGTGACAGGCTTTCGTCAGATGGACGGAGACGACCGGCTCCTGAGGCTCCGACGCGAAAGCCGGCTGCCGCTAAACGCCGACACGCCAGCCTTGCTGGCGACGTCGGGGCCTTTTGTCACGCCTCTGAACGTCGCATCGTCCGAAGACGCCGCCGCCTGGGTGATCTCGCAGAAACGCAAAGGCGCCGATTTCATCAAGGTCGGCGCCACAACGCCGCCCCTGCTCTACGTCATGCTCTCGACCGCGCGAGACGCGTCCATTCCCGTCGTGGGCCATCTTCCGGAAGGTGTCGATCCGGTGCGCGCCTCAGAGGGCGGCTTTCATTCGATCGAGCATCTCGGGCCCGGCGATACCGTGTGGATCGGCTGCTCGGCCGACAAGGCGCGCTTGATGGCCGATGCGGAGCAGCACCCTTCGGTCGCAGCCCTGCCCTTCCCGATCCCCGGCTTCGCCCGCAATCTTCTCGAACCGTTCGTCAAACGCGCCTTGGGTCGAAAACTCCTCAACCCGGCCGCCTTCGAAAAGGCGGAAGACGTCCAACGTCTCCAGGCAGCCTTCGACAGTTATCAACCCGAGCAGTGCCGCGCACTGGCCCAGACCTTTGCGCAAAACGACACCTGGGTGGTCCCGACCCTGGTGCGCCTGCGCACACAGTATCTGCAGGACGCCCCCGAATACCGGACCGACCCCCTCATCCCCTATCTGGAGCCTCGCACCTACCGCGCCTGGACAGACGTGGCCGAGCGCTTCGCCGCCCTGCCAGAGACTTCCCGCCAGACCTTCCGCGAAGGCTATGAGCGCAGTCTCGCTCTAACGGCCCTGCTCGCGGACGCGGACGTCTCCATGATGACCGGCACCGACGGCAGCTATCACGCGCCCGGCCTGACGATGGCGCAGGAGTTCCATGAACTCGCTCGGGCCGGGCTCTCGCCCCTGAAGATCCTTCAGATGACGACCCGGGATCCGGCGCGCTTCCTGGGCCGCACCGACACCATGGGAAGCGTCACGGTTGGAAAGGGAGCCGATCTGGTGCTGCTCTCAGACAATCCCCTGACCGACGTCGCCCATCTCGAGCGGATCACCGGAGTAATCCGGGCCGGTCACTACCATTCCAGCGACGACCTCTCTCGCCTAAAAGACCGCATCGCCGCAGGCCGCGGACGGCTGGAATAATCAGGCGTTCTGCGGTGCGATGACGACCTGCCGCCTTCGTTGCGCCGACGGGGGTAAGCCGCTCTGTGTTCGGCCTCGACGGGGCTGATGTAGCCCAATGACGAGTGCAGGCGACGGGGATTGTAGAAGCCCTCGATGTATCCGAACAGGTCTCGCCGCGCCTGGTCGCGGGTGGCGTAGACGCGGTGATGGACACGCTCGGTTTTGAGGGTGTGGAAAAGCTCTCGATGGGCGCATTGTCCCAGCAGTCGCCCTTACGGCGCATGGACGGCGTGATGCTGGATCGTGTCAATGCTGATCGATAAGCCCCGCGGCATACTTGATCCCGCGGTCGGAGTGATGGATCAGGCAGGGCGCGGGGCGCTGGCGTTCGACGGCCATGTTGAGGGCGTCGAGGGCGATCTTGATGTGCAGGGTGTCGCGCATCGACCAGCCATAGCCTGCCCTCGGGCGCGCATAGCGCGTCCCCGGGGGATCTTGCGGGTGTGCATGTCGAGGATGGCAGCGAGGTAGAGCCAATCTTCGCCGGTCGGGATGTAGGTCAGGTCGGCAAGCCAAGCCTGGTTGGGCGCCGCCGCCTCGAAGTTGCGGCCCCGCCTGTTCCGGGCGATCGGATAGCCGTGGCGGCCGTTCGCCGTTCTGGCGTGGCGCGGCAGCCGCTCCACTCGGGATCGACTGACCCAACGGCCGTGCCGACGCAGGGCGGCGTGCACGCGAGGTGAACCGTAGCACCCACTGCTCTCGGCATGGATCAGGCGGTTGGCGTCGCGCCTGCTTAGGCAGCAGGGTATCGCCAACCGTCTGTCAGCAGCTTCAGAACCGGAACGCCGCCTTGACCCAGAGCTTGTCGCCCTGGGGGCGGTTTTCGGCGTGGAATTCGTGCTGCCACTGGGCGGTGATCGGGACCTTGCCGACAACGTAGCGGACCAGGGGTCCCACGGCGAAGGCCTCGCCCCGCATGCCGTCAGGGCCGACGCTGACGCCGGCGATCTTGTCGTCGGTGGTCTGGCGGTAATAATAGCCGGTCAGACCCAGGGTCAGCTTACCGGTGGTGTAGGCGACGGCGGCGTCGGTGTGGATGTTCTGGCCCGACTTGTAGTTGGTGTCGTCGTTGGTGGTGTTGAAGTCGTACATCACCTTGGCGGAGGCTTCCCACCCGCCGCCCGGCTGGCTGTAGGTGGCGGCGAACACAGGCTCGAATGTCCAGTAGTTGCGCCCGATATTGGCCAGGTCGCCCGCCTTGTAGTCGCCGGTCGGGATGAAGGTGTCGACCGTGGCGACCAGGTTCCAGTCGCCCCTCTTCCAGCCCAGCACCAGGGGGCTGACGATGATGTCGCCCAGGCCGAACTTGCTCTGGCTCTGACCGCCCGCCTTGACGTCCAGATTGACCACCGGGATCAGGGCGTGGGCGGCGACTGTAGCGCCGAGGAAGGTCTTGTCGCTGACATAGACGACGCGGCCGATGTTGGCGAAGGCGTTGAGCGAGAAGTCGGGCGCCACGCTGTCGCCCTTGCCGTTGTTCAGCCGGTCCGCCGTGTAATAGTTGGTGTAGGTCAGCAGATAGGTTCCCGGCGGAGGCAGTTGCGCCACGCCGATGGATTCCGCCCCGTCGGCATAGGCCGTGCCGCCCGTTTCACCCGCATGGACGGCGCTGGCCATGCCCATGACCAGGCCTGCGGTCGCCAAGGCTGTGATGATTTTCGATGTCTTCATTGTCGTTTCCCTCCCTGTTTTTCTTGGATTTTGGGTGCAGGCCGCCGCCCGGCGTGGATGCGCCGATCGAAAACCGCCCCGGTTTGATTGAGCCGCGCCCCCTCAGACGCGGCGTTGGCTTCAGATCTTCCGGAACAGCGGCGAACGGGCCGTGGCTTCGGCGTCGCCTGCCGTCAGGAACCGCTCCATAAAGATGTCCCGCTCGAACAGGCGTCCCTTCATCAGGGCGCTGACGCCCGCCTCGATCATCGGCGGCGGTCCGCACAAATAGGCCTGACAGCCGCTGAACCGGCCCTCAAACAGGCGCTCAGCCGCTTCATGAACATATCCCGTTTCTCCGTCCCAGACGTCTTCGGCCTCGGGCTGGGAAACGGCGGGGACATAGCGGAAGTTGTCGTGCGCGGCCTCCAGCTGGCGGAACAGATCGCCGAAATGCAGGTCGCAGGGGCGCCGCCCGCCGTGCAGCAGGGTGATCTGTTCGGAATAGCCCTGCTCCAGCAGGTCCAGGATCATGCCCTTGGGGCTGGACAGGCCAGAACCACCCGCCAGGAAGATCAGGGGCTTTTCAGCCGAACGTCTGACATAGAAGCGGCCGAGGGGGCCGGTGAACTCAAGACTGTCGCCCGTCTTCAGCTCGTCATGCAGCCAGGCGGTTCCGGCGCCGCCGGGCACGCGGCGAACGTGCAGCTCGATAAGGTTCGCCTCGGTCGGGCTGCTGGCGATGGAGAAGGCGCGCGTGCCGTCGATGCCCGGCAGGCGCAGGTTGACGTACTGGCCCGCCTGAAAATCCAGTCCCGCGCCGTCCAGACGCAGCCACAGGCCCAGGATGTCCGGGGTGATCAGTTCGCGGCGCTCGACCACGCCGACATAGTCGTCGACAGGAATGCGACGGGCGTCCTCTTCCTCGTCGACATCGGCCTCGATAACCAGGTCGCTGAGAGGAATGGCGCTGCAGGCCAGCGCCTTGCCCTCATCCCGCTCGAAATCCATCAAGGCGAAGGGAGAAGCGCCGCCATGATCGACTTCTCCCTCCAGCACATCGACCTTGCAGGTGCCGCACAGGCCGTGACCGCAGGCGTGGGGCAGCCAGACGCCGGCCCGAAGGCAAGCGTCCAGCAGGGTCTGACCGGGCGCCACCTCAATGGTTTCGCCGATCGGTTCGATGGTCAGGCTCGGCATGGGCGTATCCTCAGGCCGTAGCGGCAGGGCCGGTCCAGAAGCGGATCAGCGACTTGTGGCCGACGCCCTGCTCCCCCAGGGACAGCGCCGGGTCGGGCGTCCAGTCGGCGCCGTCCAGCATCCAGCGGGCCTTAGACAGATCGACGCCAGCCCATTCCGGGTCCGCCTCATACAGAGACGGCAGAATCTCGGTGGCCAAGGCGGCGAACGGCGTCTGCGGCGGCAGGGGCAGAGTGATCGCCGCGCAGAAGTTCAGATGCTCCTCCCAGTGGACATAGACCAACTGGGCGCCGTGGAAGTTCTCGACCCGGTCGCGGACGGGGCCGATATAGCCGGGGTTCAGGCTTGCGGTGGCCATAAGGCTGTCCTCCTATTCCGCTGCAGCCGGGAAGGCGGGACGACGCCCCTCCATCCAGCGGTTCCACTGCGCTTCTTCGGGAGAGCCGACATAGTCCATGTTATCGGCCCCCTGATTGATGTGGTACCAGTCCAGAACCTCCGGCAGGGTCGCCCCGCCGCAGTTCCCCTGGAAGATCTGGTGCACAGGCAGCCAGGCCTGGGCGTACTTGTCCGGCTCGTGCTCGAAGATGTCCTTGCAGCCGTCCGAACAGGTGTGGAACTTGTCGCCGTTGTGTTCGGAGACGCGGAAGCTGATCGTCGTCGGATCGCCGACCTCGGTAAAGGCCATCGGGATCTGGCAGACCTGGCATAGCTGGGGCAGGCCGTTGTTGTAGAACCGCTTTCCGTCGTCGGCCTGCTGGCGCCACTTGCGATAGCGCGGCTCGTAATGCTGGGCGAAGGTCTCCGGGTACTTCTCGCGCAGCCAGGCCATGTGCTGGTCGTCGATGTCCCAGGTGTGGACGGCGGCAGCCTGGGTGTAGTTGTAGAAGATGCCCCAGGCCTGGTGGGTCAGGTGGCCCTTCTCGGCCTTGGCGACATCGGCGTATTTCGGCTCGCGAATGCCATAGCGCGCCAGGTCGGCGAACAGGGCGCCGCCCGCCTGCTCGTAATAGGTCTCCCAGGCCTCGCTCCAGGACATGACCTTCTTGGGCAGCATATAGTCCATCATCATGCCGACCAGGGTCAGCAGGCGGTATCCGCGCCAGAACCACTTGTCGATCCAGCCCTGAACGATCGGCACATTGGCCTCGTCCTGTTCCAGCAGGAAGCGAACGGCCTCAAGGCCCAGGGTCATGTGGCGGCTCTCGTCGGACTGGGCCGAGAAGCCGAACGTCACCGTGGCCATGTCGCCATTGTAGGCCGCGCCCGACATGAAGGGCACGAACAGCAGATTGGTCAGGACGTATTCGAAGGCGAAGCTGATCGAGGTCAGGAACTCGAAAGGCCCGGCGCTGGTCGCGTCGTCAAAGAACGACTTGGGCACCGACAGATACCACAGGCGGTCATGCATGTGGGCGAAGTCGTGAATGCCATCGAAATACTTGTTGTAGTGGCTGATGGTGTGGATCTGGGTCTGGCAGTGACGCAGTTCGTCGATCGATTGCATCTGGGCCGCGACCCGCAGCCCGGCGCCCGGCAGGTGACGCGCCAGGTGGGCGAAGTGACGGTGTGCTTGATACTCCAACGGCGTCACGCCCTGGATGAACAGCTTGACCGCGTTCAGATAGCGGGCGTCGGTGATGCCTAACTGGCCGTTGTTCTGGGCCATGGAGTCGATGACGGCGTAGAGCTTGCGCTCCTTCTCCGCCTGGAACTTCCAATAGGCGTCCATGGTCAACTTGAACGGATCCTCCCAACCGTCCCAGTCGTGGATCTTGATGCCTTCGTATTTGGCGAAGGGGAAGATGTCGTCCTCGCGCTGGTAGGTCGGTTTCCAGTCCAGACCCCGCGTATAGGCGCCGTATTTCTGCTTCAGGCTCATTTTGCGCGTGGTCATGA
>RCMZ01000127.1_pt1 | contig 46213 bp, 36 predicted proteins | sample 2041141 | NCBI WGS metagenome assembly RCMZ01 (sample SAMN09708263, study PRJNA481090) | Wastewater metagenome, whole genome shotgun sequencing project. | biome: sewage; isolation source: Davis station wastewater (DW) | place: Antarctica: Davis Station | collected 2010-03-01 | reverse complement strand
ATTTGGGGTCGTGATAGGGGGAGGTGGGGTCGAACTGTGTCGGGTCGGCCCGCGTGACCGAGGCCACACGCGCTATGCCAGCAATGCCCGGTTGCGGGCAACTGGAGTGGTAGAACAACACGCCGTCTCCCACCTGCATCGCATCGCGCATGAAGTTGCGGGCCTGGTAGTTGCGCACGCCCGTCCACGGCACCGTGGCATCGGGTGCTGCCAGCGCGTCGTCGATGGAGCATTCGTCGGGCTCGGACTTCATGAGCCAGTAGCGGGGCGTGGGGCGGGTGGTGTGGGGCATGGCGGCATTCTGGCAAAGACGGCGAGGCAGTCCTTCGGGGGTTAGCACTAGCCGCACTGGATTGACTTCCGTAGTACACCCATGGCTTGGGTGATTCAGGGTTTCAAAGTAGCTGACGCGGTGGAGGGCCGCTTTTCTTTCTATGCCATTTCGCATGCAGTCGCACCTGAGCCTCAAGATGCGCCTGAGTTGGGGCGTGGCTGCCGTCGTTTTACTGGCAACTTTTGCCGTTGCCACCATTGCCCTTCACCATGTTCGGCAACAGCTTGAAAAATCCATTACCGAGGATCTTTTCCAGCGGTTGTCTGCAATTTCTGACGCCATTGACCTCAAGTTTCAAAGCCGGCGCACGCTGCTCAAAACGCTATCGGACAGTTTTGAATCCATACCGCCGGGTGTGCCACTGCGCTTGCAGAACTACATTGAAAACTTCAAGTCGCTGCAGGACTTTTTTGACAACGTAGCGGTTATTGATCCTGACGGCAACGTGGTCGCCAACCTGGGCGGTGCGGTTGCATTTGGCTCGGTCAACGTGGCTGACCGTGAATACTTCACCGACTCAGTGCGAGGTGCGAAGGGAATCATTTCTCAGCCCCACAAAAACAGATACACCGGTTTGCCACAGGTCACCATGACGGAGCCGGTGTGGAACAAGGATGGTTCGCTGCGTTACCTTCTTTATGGCGCCATCAGTTTGAAGGATCAGCGGTTTCTGGATGGTTTGCAGGGTTTGAATTTTGGCAGCACGGGATATCTGTTCATTCTCAACACCCGGGGAGTCATTATTGACCTGCCAGACAAATCCAGAATCCTTGAGCATGTAGATGCACAAGGTGGCGCGAATAGGGTTACAGCGCGGGCTATTGCTGGATTTGAGGGTGCCACCACGGGGGCGACACGGGCCGGCGTATTGGGGTTGTATGCGTTCAAGAGAACGCGGGAGACCGACTGGATATTGGGCGTTTTTTTTCCGGAAGCCGAAGCCTTTGCGCCCGTCAATGCCATTGAAAAAAATGCCTGGATCGGCGCATTTTCTCTTTCGGTGCTTTCGGGCCTTATCGCTGCAGCCGTGATTCGGCGGCAATTGAAACCTTTGGGGTTGTTGCATGAACGCATGCTGAAAATCGACTCCACGACCGAGCCGGAAAAACTTGTTTACCGTCCGGACGAAATTGGAGAGCTTGCGAAGACGTTCGATGAACTGATGCGCAAGCAAAAATCCACCGAACAGCAAATACGCACCATCATCGACAACATCCCGGCCCTGGTTTCGCACGTCGATGCGAACTATCAATACACATTTATCAATGCCCGCGTTCGGGATTTGTATCCAGACAGTGGCGACTTGATTGGGCGGACTGTTCAGTCCGTGCGAGGGGGTGAGCTATTTAACCAGGTGGCCCCCCATCTGCAAAGGGCCCTGGCGGGTGAGAGCGTTGTGGTGGAAAGGTTGGGCAGCACCAAAAAAAGCGGCGAAATTCGCAACACCTACCAGGCCCATTACGTTCCGGACATCGGTCCGGATGGCCAGGTCCAAGGTGTGTTTGCCATGAGCTTTGATACAACAGCACTCTCAGAAGCATTGCATCAGCAGGAAACCAGTCAGCATTTTCTTCGGACGATTACAGACAATATCCCGGCCCTCATCAGCTATTTGGATCGTCACCGTCGAATCGTCTTCGCCAATGCGACCGTGGGGGCATGGCTGGGTGTAGACCCCGAAAAAATCATTGGGGCACCTCTCGAAAGTGTGATTGGGGCAGACCAGTATCTGTACCGGTCCTCGATGATTGATTCCGCCATGGCGGGTAATCGCGTGGAATTTGAGTCAGAACTGCAACGGGGCGGAGAGCACCGCTTTACCCGCACCATGTATGTTCCAGACATGGGGGCGGACAATCAGGTCCGGGGCTTTTTTTCCTTGACAGTGGATGTGACCGAATCCAAAGCCATTGAGAAAAAGCTGGAACAACTGGCCCGCCAGGATGGCTTGACCCGACTTCCCAATCGAACGGCTCTTCACGAAAACCTGCCCATGGCCATCGCACGGTCGCAAAGGACGGATGTTGCCCTGGCCATCATGTTTCTGGACGTTGATTTTTTCAAGCAAATCAACGATGAACATGGCCACGGCGTGGGAGATGGCGTGCTGGTCGAGTTCGCTCACCGACTGAAGAAAACAGTTCGGGTCACCGATTCGGTCTACCGGCTGGGAGGCGATGAATTTGTCATCGTGATGGAACATCTCGCTGATCATGATGCGGCCAAAGGGGTTGCCCAGAAGATCGTAGACCTCATACGATCTGCCCCGTTTGATGAGGCACTGGGCCTGAAGGTGACCACCAGCATTGGCGTGCTGTCAGGTGTCGTACCAGACGGTGCCGATGCAAAAAAATTACTCGAAAAAGCGGATGCCGCTTTGTATGTGGCGAAAGCATCGGGCCGGGATCGGTTTCACCTGGTGAAGATGCGAAGCCGCTCCGGCGAGCCTGCCTGGGTTGCCGATGTGAATACCGTCCGCACAGGGGAAAAATAAAAATGAGGAGGGCGTTGACTGGAGAAGCCTGCGTAACGGTAAGCGCGGATGGCCAGGCAAAGTAACAATCACACGCCCGAGACCGGCACGGCCACTCTGGCGAGCGGCAAGCCCCGCAAACCTGCTGCCAGCAATATGCGACCCACGAGGCTTCTGACTGCCTGGCAACGGATGCGGCGCAGCACCCCCAACTGCAAAAGGTGCGCAACGCACAGGTGGACGAAGGGGGCGACCTTGGGCAGATCCCGCGCGGCCTGCGGCTGCACCTGCCGTATGGGCGCCTATGGCGCCAGAACCTGCTAGGGCTGGGCGCGTTTCTGGCGACCATCGCCTCGCCGGCGGGGTATCGGCGGTTGCACCCCGGAGCGCCCTTCAGCCCGCCTTGCGAAACGTGAGGTTGATGCGGTGGCTGCCCGTGAGCGGGTGCCGCCCCTCGGGCAAAGGCAACACGCCATGAAAACGCAGCCGTGCTGGCCCGCCCCACACCACCACGTCGCCATGCATGAGCGCAATGCGCCGCGTTTTGTCGGCTCGCTCGGCGCCGCCCCACAAGAACACTGCTGGAATGCCGAGGGATACCGACACGATGGGGTGCGCGTAGTGGCCCTCGTCCCGGTCCTGGTGAAGCGACAGGCGCGTGCCGGGTGCGTAGCGGTTGACGAGGCAGGCGTCCGGCGCGAAGCCGTCAAACCCTGCCGCCTGCGCGGCCTCGCGCGCCAATCGGGCAAACAGCGCGGGCATGGGCGGCCAGGGCTGGCCGCTGTCGGGGTCGATGGCGTCATAGCGGTAGCCGCTGCGGTCGCTCACCCAGCCGAGTTTTCCGCTGTTGGTCATGGCCACCGACATGCGCAACCCGCCCGGGGTGATGAGGTGCCGCAAGGGCGCCTGGGCCACCACCTGCTCCACGGCACGCAGCAAGTCGGCCGCTTGCTGCAGCGCAAAACCGCGCAACACCATGGCACCGGGCTCCAGCACCTCGGGCGGCCGGGCGGGTTGGGGCGGGTCGTTGAACAGGCTGGGGGTCAGATGCATGGGCGCAGACTTCAATGTCGTGGAACAGGTTCTTCGCGTCACTCGGCGTCGTGAAAGATGATGCCCAGGGTGTGGCGCTGCCCGCTGCGCAAGCGGCTCACGCCATGGCGCATCTGCACGCGGTAGGGCCCGCGCGTGCCCTGCACGGGGCGGTGGTGCACGGCAAAGACCACGGCGTCGCCGCGCTGCAGCGGCACCACCTCGGCGCGCGACTGCATGCGTGGGCGCTGCTCGGTTAGCACGAATTCGCCGCCCGTGAAGGCTCGCCCCGGCTCCGACAGCAGGATGGCCACCTGCAGCGGGAACACATGCTCGCCGTACAGGTCCTGGTGCAGGCAGTTGTAGTCGCCAGCGGCGTACTGCAGCAGCAGCGGGGTGGGGCGCACCTGGCCGGCGGCGTGGCAACGGGCGATGAAGTCGGCATGCTGCGCGGGGTAGCGCACGTCGATGCCCATCGCGGTGTTCCATTGGTTGGCGATGGGGGCCAGATGTGGATACAGCGCCCCGCGCAGGCCCGTCACCAGGTCTGGCAGCGGGTAGCTGAAATACCGGTATTCACCCTGGCCAAAGCCGTGGCGCTGCATCACCACCCGGCTGCGAAAGGTGCCCTCCGGCGCGTGCCCGTACAGCCGGGCCAGCGCGGCGCATTCGGTGGCGTCCAGCAGTTGGGGCAGCACGGCATTGCCTTGCTGGTGCAGGGCGTCGGTGGTGCTTTGCCAATCGATAGCGGCTGCGCGTTGGTGCCACAGGCCGTCCGCTGGCGTGCTGGGAGTTGAAAGCGCCGCCACGCTCATGCCACCTTCTCCGCCGTCAGCGGGGCCGGGTCCGCGTCGGACTCGCGCGTCAGCAGGGCGCGTTTGCGTTCCACGCCCCAGCGGTAGCCCGACAGCGCGCCATCGCTCTTCACCACCCGGTGGCAGGGGATGGCCACGGCCAGCCCATTGGCCGCGCAGGCCTGCGCCACGGCCCGCACGGCCTTGGGGCTGCCAATGCGCTGGGCCACCTCGGCATAGCTGGCCGTCTGGCCGGCCGGGATGGCCTGCAGCACCCGCCACACCCGCTGCTGGAACGCGGTGCCGCGCACATCCAGCGGCAGGTTCAACCCCAGGCCGGGGGCCTCGACAAACGCCACCACCTGCGCCACCAGGGCTTCAAACGCAGCGTCGCCGCCCATCAGGCGGGCCTGGGCAAACCGGTCTTGCAGCTCGCGCAGCAGCGCGTCGGGGTCGTCGCCCAGCAAGATCGCGCAGATGCCCCGGTCGCTCTGCGCCACCAGAATGGCGCCCAGCGAGCACTGGCCGATGGCAAAGCGGATGTCCTGCGACGCACCCCCTGCACGGTACTGGCTGGGCCGCATACCCAGCACCTGGGCCGACTGTTCATAAAACCGGCTGCTGGACTGGTAGCCCGCGCCATAGATCGCGTCCGTCACCGAGTCCGTTGCCTGGCTATCGAGAGCGCTGCGCAGCCGCTGCGCGCGCTGGGCTACCGCATAGGCCTTGGGGGTGAGGCCCGTAGCCTGCTTGAAGATGCGGTGCAGGTGCGAGGCACTCAGCCCCACGCGGGTTGCCAGTACATCGAGGGTGGGTGCCTCACCGGGCGCGGCGCTTTCGATGATGCGGCAGGCTTCCGTCACCAGCGCCGCGTGGTGCGACAGCGCGGTGGCCTGGCGTGGCTTGCAGCGCTGGCAGGGCCGGAACCCGGCGCGCTCTGCATCGTCGCAACGGGCATGGAACCGCACGTTCTCCGGCCGGGGAGTGCGCGACGCGCAGCTGGGGCGGCAGTACACGCCCGTGGTCTGCACCGAGTACCAGAACGTCCCATCGGCCTCGTCGCTGCGCGCCACCACCGCCGCCCAGCGCGGGTCGGCCTGGGTGACCGCTGCCTGCGCGGCTTTGGTGCTGGGACAGTGGCGGATTGGCATGGGGGCGCTGTGGGGCAGAAGGGTGGACACATTCATCATGGTGCAGGGCTCACTAGGTGGGTTGCAATGCCATGCACTTTATGGACGGAGGCCGTGGGGCGCACTCCGAAGCTTGCTTTTGAATTCTGCGCTTTTGCGCAAGGTTCCCCGCACGGATGAGTGCGCTCATTTATTGATAGCTGTCAGCGCATGATTTACTAGCGCTACAAGGCAAAAACGCCCAAAACTCAGGTTTCAGGTGGCTGCAGCGGCCGGGGCCGCCGTTTGCCCGTGCCGCCCCAGCGCAGCGCGTCTTCGCCCGGAATGCCCAGCGGGTTGTTGACTGGCTCGGTCAGAGGGGCCAGCAGGGCGTGCAGGTCGGCCTCGCTGAATTTGACGGCGCCTTCGGCATCGTGGCCCAGCACACCCTGGGCCAGCGCGGCCTTGCGGGCTTGCAGCTCCAGCATGCGCTCTTCGATGCTGCCTTCCACCACCAGCTTGTAGACAAACACGGGCTGGTCCTGCCCGATGCGGTGGGCGCGCGCTGTGGCCTGTTCCTCCACGGCGGGGTTCCACCAGGGGTCCAGGTGGATCACGGTGTCGGCGGCCGTGAGGTTCAGGCCCAGGCCACCGGCCTTGAGGCTTACCAGCAGGATGGCGGCGCTTGCGTCGCCCTGCGCCTGGAACTGCCGCACCACCGCGCCGCGCTGCCGGGGTGGCGTCTGGCCGGTGAGGGTGAGGTAGGGCAGGGCCAGGGTGTCGAGCATCTCGGCTGCCAGGCCCAGCATTTCGGTGAACTGCGAGAACACCAGCACGCGGCGGCCTTCATCGACCAGGGCGGGTAGCAGGTCGGCCAGCAGTTCGAGCTTGGCGCGCTCCATGGCGTGGGCTGTCTTCGTCGTCCCCTTCACCAATCGCGGGTCGCAGCAAACCTGGCGCAGCTTGAGCAGTGCATCCAGGATGGTGATCTGCGCGCCGTCAAAGCTCTGGCGCTCCAGCGCGCGGCGCACCTGTTTGTCGGCCGTGGTGCGCACCGCCTCGTACAGCTCGCGCTGTTTGCCTTGCAATTGCACGCGCAGGATGGTCTCGGTGCGCGGCGGCAGTTCGGTGGCCACGTCCTGTTTGCGGCGGCGCAAGATGAAGGGGCGCACACGCTGCGACAGCAGCTGGGCGCGCAGGGTTTCGCCGTTTTCCTCGATAGGCTTGCGCCAGCGGGCGTTGAAGCTGCGCACATCGCCCAGAAAGCCGGGCATCAAAAAGTCGAACTGCGCCCACAGCTCGCCCAGGTGGTTTTCCAGCGGCGTGCCGGTCAGGCACAGCAGGTGCGGCGCCTGCAGCTTGCGCAGGGCGCGGGCACTGCGGCTGCCGGCGTTTTTTACCATCTGGGCTTCGTCCAGGATCAGCAGGTGAAAGGGCTGCGCTGCCAGTGCCTCCACATCACGCCAGAGTAGCGGGTAGGTGGTCAGCACCAGGTCGTGGTCGGCAATCTGCAGGTAGCGTTTGCCACGGTCGGCGCCGTGCAGGGCCAGCACGCGCAGGTTGGGCGCCATACGCGCGGCCTCGGCCTGCCAGTTGAAGAGCAGCGAGGTGGGTAGCACGACCAAGGCGGGGCGCTTGAGGCGCCCGGCCTCCTTTTCGATCAGCACATGGGCCAGCGCCTGCGCGGTTTTGCCCAGGCCCATGTCGTCGGCCAGGATGCCACCCAGGCCCTGGGTGCGAAGGTATTGCAGCCAGGCCAGGCCTTCGAGCTGGTAGGGGCGCAGCTTCACCTGCAGGCCCTGCGGCGCGGCCATTGGCTGGGGCGTGCCGATAGAGCGCAGGCGCTTGGCGAGCTGTGACAGGCCCGCATCGCCCTGCAGCTGCCAGTCGTTGTTCCAGCCGTTCACCGTGCCCACGCGGTGCGCTTGCACCAGCCCAGCGCGCAGGGCCTCGATGCGGCGGGCCTCCCAGGCGCCCAGGCGCAGCGGGTCGCCGTCCTTCAGCTGCTTGCGGGTGGGGTCGGTCAGCAAGTCCACCATGGCGCCCACGATGGCCTTGAGCGGCCCGGCAGGCGCCTCGATGCGCTTGCCGCCGGGCGCACGCAGCGAAATGATGGCGATGTCGTCAATGGCGGCCATCTGCCGCGCGTTGAGCCAGCGGGCGTCGCGGCGCAGCAGGTCGGCCAGCATGGGGGCCAGGTCCAGCGTTTCACCGTCGATCTCTATGCCCAGGCTGAGCAGCCAGGCGCCTTCGCGCTCGGGCAGTTGCAGCTTTTGCACCGGGCGTTCGCGCGGGGCCAGCGGGCCGTCCACTTCCTTGCCCAGCAGCTCGCCGGTGTCGGGGGCAATCAGCAGCTTCCAGCGTTGCACCGGAACGCTTTCGTGCGCAAAGCCAGGGTGCACCACCACGCTCCAGCCCTCGGCGCGCAACGTGGGAATCTGCTCGGCCCAGAAGTCGCCAAAATGCGCCTCCTGCGCCAGCGTCCACACGGGGCCCAGGGTGGCGGCAGCGGCGCGGTGGCGCCATTGCAGCTTGTGGGCATCCACGGGGACCAGGCCCAGGTCCCACACGTGGTCCATGGCGTCGGCTTCGGCGGCCAGGTTGCGCTGCATGCGCACCACGGGGCCGCCGGTGTCGAACAGGTCTTGCACCGGGGCCGGGCGGGCATTGAGGATGGAGGTGGGGGCGGGCGCCTGCCAGCTGGCTCCGTCATCGGTGCGGTAGGTCCAGTCGATCTGTACCAGTGTCACGCTGCCGCCGCGCGGGCCCAGCTTGCCCTGCGGCGCCATGCCCAGCAGGCCGTCGCCCCTGCCCAGCGTCATCAGGGTAATGCGCGGGCGGAAGTGGCCTGGGGTGATGCCATCGGGCAGGGTCGGTGCCAGGTCAAGGCTTTTGTGAGCAGTGCCATCGCCGCGCAGTTGGGCCATGACCTGCGCGGCTTCGGCGTCGGTCAGCGGGGGCAGTTGCTGCAAGGTGGCACTGTCGGCCTGGTTGCGCAAGGCCTGGGCCCACTGCGCAACCACGCGGGTGCGGCCAGCGGGGGGCGAGGGTAACAGTGGCTTTGGGGGCGTGGAGGACGGCGGCGCGCTGGGCATGGGCTTGCATTGTGCCCATGCGCGGTGGGCCTTTTGGCACTATGCGCCGCGTTGGCTGCCCAGTGCGAGCGCAAACAGCTCGTTGCGAAAGTGAATGCCCAGCCGGCTGAAGGCGCGATTGCGGTAAGTTTTGACGGTGGGCAGGCTCAGGCCCAGGTCGCAGGCGATGCCTTCCTGGGTCATGCCTTGCAGAAGGCGTGCACACACGTCCAGCTCGCGTTCGGTGAGGCCCGCGTGCGCGCGCAAAAGACGGGCGCGCAAGGCGGGCAGGCTGTGGGACAACCGCGTGGGTGCCGCAAGGTGGGTTGTCTCTGCCGGGCTGCTCGCTGGCAATGCGCCGGGGCGCTGGTCCAGGGCAATGTGCTTGCGGGTCAGTGCCAGCAGCACTGGCGCCATGCTTTCAAAGTCGCTGATCTGACGGTCGCGGAAAGGTCTTTGGTGCTGGTGGCGGTAAAAGTTGACGGCAAAGACTGAGCCATCACTCTCGTGTTCGACCACCGACACCCGCTCTGCCACGCCATGGGCCTCGTACACCCGTGCGCGGTGTTCTGCATCCACGTCTCGGGCCGTCAGATGGCACAGCTGGGTGGGGGACTCGATGGGGGCGGCCTCGTCAAACGTGCGGCCCCAGGTACGGTCGGTGCGGTAAGGGCCCGACAGATACGCCCACCAGCAGTCCTGAGTGGTATCGGGAATGCCGTGGCTGGCCGACATGAACAGCGTGGGTTTGCAATGGCGCCCGGTGCGGTACACAGACCACGACGCTGCGGGCAGCACGGGGGCCAACTCTTGCAGCATGCCGCAGGCAAAGCCATCGTCGCCCAGCTGGCTCACCATGGCACCCAAGGCTGAGCCTGTGAGATTGCGCGGGGGCGCAATGCCATTGCCCACGGGACTTGCTGGGAGCCAGTGCCTCATGGGTTGCGCGGGTGAAGCCGAGTGGGCTGGGTCATTTCTGTCATCTTCAGGGATGACAGGGGGCGAGCACCACGGGATTTACGCTAGGTGCCACCCCGCAAGCAGGCGTGGTGCAAACCACTTCGCATGCGCCAGCCCATTGCCAGACACCCGAAAGATGGAGCCCATGACCGAACCCGTGCCCTTTGAGGAACCCCGTTTGCATTTTTTTGCCGACTTGCGCGTGGAAGTGGGCGTGCCGCAGGAAGTGGGCCGCACCGTGCATGGCCTGCGCCGGCTCATCCCTATCCTGGGCGGGAAGGCCCAGGGCGATGGCTGGCAGGCCCGGGTGATGCCTGGCGGGGCGGATTTTCAGCTCATCGTGAGCGACACCTTGGCCGAGCTGGACGCGCGCTACACGCTGGAAGCGGATGGCGGCGACCTGATCTATGTGCAAAACCGCGCCGTGCGGTCGGGCCCGCCCGAGCTGATGGCCCGCCTGGTGCGTGGCGAGGTGGTGGACCCGGCGCAGATCTACTTTCGCTGCAGCCCCCAGTTTGAGACGGCGTCACCCAGCCTTCGCTGGATTGGCGAGCGCATGTTCACGGGCACAGGCGCACGTTTCCCCGATGCCGTCGCCATGCGGTTCTGGGAGCTGATGTAGCCACGCAGCCTTTTTTGGCCTCATCACTGATAGCAAATAACAACACCCTGGAGACTTTTTCATGACTTCTTCTCGCGCCCCTGCCGTTAGCCCGTCTCACCGATTCACCCGCCGCCATGCCCTGCGCAATGTGTGCCTTGCGGCCGCCGCAGTGGCGAGCTTGGCCCCAACCACTGGCGCGCTGGCGCAGACTGCGGGCTACCCGAACAAGCCCGTGCGCATCATCGTTGGCTTCCCGGCGGGCACGGGGCCGGACATCGTGGCGCGGCTGCTGGCGCAAAAGCTGTCGGAGGGTTGGGGCAACCTGGGTGTGATTGTGGACAACAAGCCAGGCGCGGGAGGCCTGATCGCCGCCACGGAAGCCGCGCGCGCCGCCCCTGATGGCTACACGCTGATGCTGGGCGAAACCGGCCAACTGAGCATTGCGCCCAGCAGCTACAACAAACTACCGTATGACCCGCAAAAAGATTTCGCGCCTGTGAGCCAGGTGGTCACCTCCGACTTTGCGTTGCTGATCAACCCACAAAAGGTGCCGTCGCGCAATGTGAAGGACTTTGTGACCTGGACCCAGCAGCAAAAGGGCCTGTTCATGGCCACCTTTGGCGCGGGTACCCCGGGGCACTTTGGCGCCTTCATGTTTGGCGAGGCCGTCAAGCTCAAGCCCGAACCCGTGCACTACAAGAACACCACCGATGCACTGGGCGGCCTTTTCAGTGGCGACGTGCAGGGTGTGTTCGCCAGCGTGGGCCTGGCAGCGTCCAACGTGAAGGCCGGCAAGCTGGTGGCGCTGGGCACCACGGGCGCCACCCGATCCAACGCACTGCCCGATGTGCCCACCATCAAGGAGCAGGGCTACCCCAGCCTGGAGTTCAACTCCTGGTTTGGCATCGTGGCCCCGGCCAAAACACCTCCCGAGATCGTCGCCAAACTGAGCGCAGACATCGTCAAGGCGGTGCAGTCGCCCGAGGGCAAGGCCAAGATGGAAGAGGCCGGCTTTCGCGTGACGGGCACCACCCGCGAGGAGTTCGCCCGCATCATCGCGGCCGACACCGTGACCTGGGGCAAGGCCGTGGCGGCCACGGGCTTCAAGGCCGACTGATTCGCAGCACGGACCTTTCTCGTGCCTGGCATGAAGCATTGCTCTGGCGCCCAGACCACCGACCATTTCGATTCGATACAGACGATGGTGGACTGGGTGGACACCGACTTTCCCAACCGCACACGGCCCCTTTTGCCCCTACTCGCAGTTCGCCAAGTACAAGGGCTGGAACAGCTCGGATGCTGCCAGTAGGTTTGTCTGCTCGGTCATTTGGCGATGGCTGGGTTGCGTCTTTTGGGGGGTGAAGTGAGGGTTCGTCAGGGCTTTTTTTAAATATCGTCGGGCTGCTCAGCGTTAGCGTGCGGAATTTGCCTGAGGTGGCAAGCGAAGCTGGGCCTGCTGAACAACGCGGATGCAGTCGCGCAAATGTTGTTCCCCCAAATAGCGCAGCGTGGCATAGCCTATGGTGGCTGCAAGCGCCTGGCCTGCCAACGGTACGTATTTGGCCACCTGCTTGGTGCTCAGCCGCACTCCCACGGATTGGGTGGTGCGGATGACCAACTCGCGGGTGATCAGTTTGCCAATGAGCACTGAGCCTACAAGGCCCACTGCCTTTTGCACCTGCTCACGCTTTTTGGGATCGAGCTGGTCGATCTGCTGTGTCGATAGGCCAAATTCAGTGTTGATCTGGGGGATCAAGCGGGAGAGCAGTGCGGCATCAACCGCCCAGTCCAGCCCGGGCACCGGTACCACACTGGCTGCGGCAGCGACCACTGCCCGCCGGTGCAGCAGCTTGCGCGCGCGGCGCACCGCTGCAGCCAGTTCAGGATCGCCAGCGGCCATTTGCAATGATGTGGGCATGGAGGGCTCAATGGTTACGGTGGGTGGGTTTGGGCGGTTACCTCAGGGCAAGGCGAGCTCCCCTCAGGATTTGCCCTTGACCAGGCTGTAAACAACGAGCAAAGCCACAGCACCGAGTACCGAGGCGACCCAACCAGCGGTGTCTCCTTGTGAATACCAGCCCATCGCCATGCCCACATAACTTGCCAAAAATGAACCCGCCACACCAAGAAGCGCTGTCATGGTCCAGCCGAGTTTGTCGTCGCCGGGTTTGACAGCCCGAGCGATGAGACCGACCACCAAGCCGATCAGCAAAGTCCCCAATAGTGAAAACATTCTTTATCCCCTTGACGTGATGTAGACCGAACAGTCACTTTACAAATGAAAGAGTTATCGGTTTGTCAGACAACGCGCACTGTGTGTGTCTTGCGAGGGGCATGCCGTGTAACGCAGTGCGCGCATAGCGTCTGCGTGCGTATCAGCGTTTAGTCGGCCCGAGGGCGGGCATGCAGCGATCTTGGCAAATAGTCCCTGTTGGGGAGGCTGCGGCAATCAGACTGCGAGGGCATCGATGACGCCGCAAAGCCTGTAGGCCGGGTCCCACAGGTTGGTGCGGCGAGGGCTTTCGAGGGGACACGCACCGACGCATCTACAGTAGGCCATCACCTGCCTGTTTTGCCTGATGAGTAGCATTTTTTGCCTTGCTTGCAATGCGGCGCGATGTAGAAAAAGGAGTTTTTATGACATCACTTCGATTCGGTCCACAACGGGCACTTCTGGCTGTGGGATTGGCGTTGTGTGGTTTGTTGGCTGGGCCCGCGGTTGCTCTTGCGCAAAGCGACGAAGTGTCGTTGGAGCGGGGCGCAGTACCGGACTCCACTCCGCAGCAGCGCTATCAGTCTGCCATCCGTGAAGCTGGCGGGGGCTTGAAAGTGAGTCTGGAGGAATGTCGTGCTATGGCGGCCGCTGACCGCAAAGGGTGTGAGTCCCAAGCGCAGGCACGGTATCGTTCGGATATGGCGTCTGCCAAAGCAATGCTCAGCAACCCGTCGGCCAGGCCTGTCAACATTACGGGTGAACCGATTCGAAGTACAGAAATTACGTACGTCGTAAAGCCGTGAAGGGGCTGCTATTCGCCCATTTCAATGCAGTGACCTGCTTGTGAGCAACGGCCAATAAGCTATCAATATGAATTGAAAGATTGCGGCACAACCCGTGCCATGCTCCCTTCCTGTCCCGCAAAAAAACTTATTGCTGAGCGGAAGGAGCGTTGGCAACGGTTTCAGGTGAGGTCACCCGGCGGGCACCACTGAAACGGCGGGCCCAGTAGGCGATGCCCATGTCTTCGACACGAATTTCAGTGCCGCTGCGGGGTGCATGGATGAACTTTCCATCACCGACATAAATGCCGACGTGGCTGAAACTGCGGCGCATGGTGTTGAAAAAAACCAGATCGCCGGGCTGCAACTCTTTTTTGTCGATGATCTGGGTTGCGGCTGCTTGTTGATCTGCACGGCGAGGCAATAACAAGCCCACGGTTTGTTCATACATCGCGCGGACAAAACCGCTGCAGTCAAAACCGGTTTCTGCGCTGCTGCCGCCACGTTTGTAGGGAACGCCCAAAAAACCCATGGCGTTGCTCACCAAGTCAGAGGCGCGGTCTGCCACGCTATGAGCCTTGTCGGCCACTTTGTGGCCGACATCTTCGAACCGCGTCATGAGGCCTTTTTCGGCGATCAGACGGTCCACATCATCATAGTTTGTGATGGAGGGCGCTGCGTGGGCGGAAGCCGTGCAGGCGAGAAGGAGGGTACAAAACCATCTGAGCATGGGGGCGAAGGGTAACACGGCTTGGTGGGGCGCCAACCATGGGCATTGTTACAAGCCATTGATTTGACTCACATAATCTCAATGGCGCAGCGGCTGAGGTCTCCGTTTCAATCTCGATGGAGGTGTATCGAGCGAGCACCGCAGGGTGTCTAAACCCGACGTCTGCGCTTCGTGCCGCCTTTTCTGCATCCCCTTGGTTGGAGCAATGCCCATGGGTTTCCGTCCAAAGCTATGGCTCACCTGTGTTCCCAAATCGCAAGCAGCGCTCTTGTTGATGGCCATTTTTTGGGGCCCGGCCAGCATCGCGCAAAACCGCAGCACGTCCATTTCTGTGACCACAGTTGCCTCAGGGCTGGTACATCCGTGGGCGGTGGCTTTTTTACCGGGCGGAGGTTTTTTGGTGACTGAACGCCCGGGCCGCATGCGTGTGGTCAGTGTACAGGGCCACTTGGGCCCCGCGCTGGCGGGCGTGCCAGCGGTTGCTGCGGATGGGCAGGGCGGTTTGCTGGACGTGATTACCGACGGGGACTTTGCCCATAACCGCCGTATCTACTTCTGCTTTTCAGAACTCGCAGCGGCTGGCGCCCTGGTCAACAGCGCGGCCCTTGCGCGTGCGACGTTGCCGGAGGGGGCCGATCGTCTGCAAGACGTTCAGATCATCTTCAGTCAGCAACCCAAAGTGGTGAGCAATCTGCACTTTGGTTGCCGCGTCGTCCAGGCGCGCGACGGTAACCTGTTTGTGACGCTGGGTGCGCGATATCACCGCAAGGACGACGCTCAAAACTTAGGTAACCATCTGGGCAAGATTGTGCGCATTACCCCTTCCGGCGCGGTGCCTTCGGGCAATCCGTTTGTGGGACGGCCAGGTGCGCTGCCGGAGATATGGAGCTATGGACATCGCAACCCCCAGGGGGCAACTCTGGGGCCTGACGGCCAGTTGTGGATGCATGAACACGGCCCTCAGGGAGGCGACGAGGTCAATAGGCCTCAACCCGGCCGCAACTATGGTTGGCCTGTCGTCACCTTCGGAGAGAACTACGGGGGTGGCAAGATGGGAGAGGGAACGTCCAAGCCGGACATGGAGCCGCCTCTGCACTACTGGGTGCCATCGATTGCGCCATCGGGCATGGCGTTCCTTACCAGTACACGCTATGGAGCGGCTTGGCAGGGGAGCTTGTTTGTGGGCTCACTCAAATTCGGCACGTTGCACCGTCTGGAGGTGTCGGGTGGCAAAGTCCAGCACGAGGAAAGACTGCTGCAAGGCAACGGCGAGCGCATTCGCGATGTGCGCCAGGGGCCGGATGGCCTGCTTTACATGGTGACTGACAGTCCACAAGGGCGGTTGCTGCGTTTGCAGCCCAATTGAGTCGCTGGCGATGAGGGGCCGCGCTCTTGATGCGGGTTTCTGACGCCCGAAAAATCGGCACGGCACTCCAGGCCGCAAGGGTGTTCGCGAGGTGGGGCGCTGCACTTCGGTCATGGGCTCGGGCTGTGTCAGCCGAGGCTTTCGCTTCGCCGTATCGGTCACCTGTTTCTGGCATATGCACTGCCCTTGTCTTTGTCTCAACGCTGGAGAGCGGTTTGAACGCATTTCCGTGTCTCTGCAGACCCTGCGCTGCATTGCCAACCACACATGGCGCGAAAACAGTACCTACCCGCACTGGAACTGCGCCGTGTACTGATGGGATGGCTGTCAGGCGCTAAAACATCGAGGTGCGTGTGGACATCGGTCTGACCCACCCGCTTGGCAACCGCCAAGGTGGTGCATGGCTGCGGCATCGTCGGTTGCAACGCGCTGGGCGCGCCGGAAGACGCGTTTGCGCAGCGGCACGTGGGTAACAACCGCACCATGCGGGTTGCACAGCCTGCGCCAACGGCGTAGGCATGCTGCTTCGGGGCCGGCGAGGTACTGCCCGTGCTGCAAAACGGCCAATGGATCACGGACTGCATTCCCACTCCCTGCAGGGCTGCGACAATGCGGCACTCTCTGAAAGCGCTGCCGCCCAGTTGGCGGACCACCCACAAACGACCCTTCACACCATGCTGCTTGACGCCACTGAATCCCAACTCGTTCTTGTCGATTACCAGGAGCGCCTGATGCCCGCCATCTTTGAAGGCCCTGCCGTGCTGGCCAACGCCCGCCGCCTGGCCGAGATCGCGCGCATGCTGGATGTCCCCGTCTGGGGCACCGAACAGAACCCTTCACGCCTGGGCGCCAACGATGCCGCGTTGCGCGCCCTGTGCCAGAAAACCCTGGCCAAGATGCATTTCAGCGCTGCGGAAGAAGGCTTGGGGGAATGGCTGCGCCCACCCGCCAAACCACAAGGCGGCAATGCGCGCAGTTTGCCGAAACACCTGCAAAAGCCCGCAGCGGCTCAAGGCGAAGAGCGCGGCACCATCGTGATTGCAGGGTGCGAGGCGCATGTGTGCCTGCTGCAGACGGCGCTGGACCTGCTGGAAGACGAATTTGAGGTGTGGGTGGTGACCGACGCCTGCGGTTCGCGAACCGAGCGCAACCGTGACGCCGCCTTTGATCGGCTGGCTGGCGCCGGGGCCGAACTGGTGACGACCGAGATGGTGGCGTTTGAATGGCTGGGCAGCTGTGAGCACCCTGCGTTCAAGGACGTGCTCGGGCTGATCAAATAGCACCGGTTCGGGTCGCTCAATGAAAGGATGCGCATGAAATGGCTGGCGTCGGTCGACAGCTTTCGGTTTCTGATGCGACGCATCCGCGAGCGGCTGTGGGTCAAGCCGCTGCTGATCTGCATCGTTTCAGGTGTGGCTGTTTTTGGCGCCAAGGTGTCCGACAAGCTGCCGTTGGCGCGCCTGGCACCCGACGTTTCCAGTGAGTCGGTGGAGAGCCTGCTCTCCATCATGGCGGCAAGCATGTTGGCTATCGCCACCTTTGCCGTTGCCTCCATGGTGTCTGCTTATTCATCTGCCAGCACTACCGCCACACCACGGTCGTTTCCCTTGGTGATATCGGATGACGTGTCGCAAAACGCGTTGTCTACCTTCGTAGGGTCGTTCATCTTCAGCATCGTGGCGCTCATGGCCATGAAAAACGGGTACTTCGAAATCGCGGGTCGATTCACGTTGTTCTCGATGACGGTGGCGGTCCTGGGTTTTGTGGTTTTCACGTTTGTGCGCTGGACCGACCGCATTGCGCGGCTGGGGCGGTTGGGGGCCACGGTGGACCAAGTTGAACGCGCGACCGCAGAGGTGATGCAGCGCCGACGCAAGGCCCCCACGCTGGGTGGACAACCGCGCAACCCACATTCCGCACCCTTGGGTAAGGCGGTTTTTAGCGCTGAAGTGGGCTATGTGCAGCAGATCGACATGCAAGCGCTTCAGGCCTTTGCCGAGCGGGTGGATGGCCGCGTCGTGGTGGATGCACTGCCCGGCACATTTGCGATGCCCGGGCGTCCTTTGGCCTACGTGGTGCGCGGATCCGACGATTCCGGTGCGCACGACCTCCAGCCAGTGATGGCTGCGTTCACCATCGGTGGGGACCGGGTCTTTGACCACGATCCACGCTTCGGGCTCATCGTTCTTTCCGAAATTGCGGGGCGAGCGCTGTCACCCGCGGTGAACGACCCGGGGACGGCCATCGATATCGTGGGCACGCTCGTACGGTTGTTTGCGCTGTGGGTGAAACAAGACGACAAAATGCCCGTTCAATCCTTGGAGTTTGATCGTGTCGAAGTGGCTGAGCTTCAACTGGGCGACATGTTCGACGATGCCTTTACTGTGATCGCACGTGATGCCGCTGGCACTGTTGAAGTGGGGGTGCGCATGCAGAAAGCGCTGCGATCTTTGGCATCTTGCGGTGATCCCGCCATGCGCGCAGCGGCCATGCGCCATGCGCAGGAGGCGCTGGCAAGGGCTGAAAAAGCCTTGACCCTGCCGCAAGACCTGGCGCTGGTGCGGGCGCTGGCGCAGAACGTGGGTGTTTCGCTGTACACCGCTTGAACCATCATTTGCACGTGCGTGCGCGCCGCCGTGCGCACCTGCTGCATAGCGTGATTCACCCGGCGCCGTGTCCTCACCCCATCCAGGGACGTATATACGTCACCACCAAACCCGCCACAGCGCAGCAGCCCAGCAGGGGCAGGACGCCAATGCCGAATCGGACCAGCGCCAGCAAGGCTGCAAGCGCAATCGCTGCGGAAGCGACGTCAAAGGCACCGCCAAAGCCCAGCGGCCACAGCAGGTGGTAAGCAAAAAACAACGCCAGGTTCACGATCACGCCCACCACCGAAGCCGTGATGGCCGACAGCGGCGCGGTAAAACCGAGCTTGCCGTGGGTGGATTCCACCAGCGGGCCACCTGCCAGGATGAAGATGAACGATGGCAGGAACGTCACAAAGGTCACCACGGCAGCGGCGGCAGCAGCGCCTGCAAACAGCGCGTCGGGCCCCCATACTTGATGCAGCCAGCCGCCAACAAAGCCCACAAAAGCCACCACCATGATCAGCGGTCCCGGGGTGGTTTCGCCCAGTGCCAGGCCGTCAATCATCTGCGGGCCGTTGAGCCACTGGTGCTGTTCCACCGCGCCCTGGACCACATAGGGCAGCACGGCATACGCGCCGCCAAAGGTCAGCAATGCGGCCTTCGTAAAGAACCAGCCCATCTGGGTGAGTGCACCCTGCCATCCTTGCGTGGCCACCAGCACTGCCATGGCGGCCAGCCACAGCGCCATCCCTGCAGCGAGCACCTTGACGAGGTGACTGCGTGAGAAGCGGGCGTGTGCGGGCGGTGGGGTGTTGTCGTCGATCAACGCCGGACCATAACCCTGGTGCGCATGGGCATGGCCACCCCCCAACGCGAACACGGCAGGCCAGCGCTGCGCGCCAAAGTAGCCCATGAGGCCCGCAATCAGCACGATGGCCGGGAAAGGGGTATTGAACGCAAAAATCGCCACAAACGAGGCGGCCGCAATACCCCACATCCAGCCGTTCTTGAGGGCGCGTGTGCCAATGCGATGGGCCGCATGCAGAACCAGCGCGGTGACGGCAGGCTTGATGCCATAGAAGATACCCGCCACTACGGGCACATCTCCAAACCGCACATACACCCACGACAGCCCGATTAGGATGAACAACGAGGGCAACACAAACAGGGCTCCCGCAACAACGCCGCCCCCAGTGCGGTGCATGAGCCAGCCGATGTAGGTGGCCAGTTGCTGAGCCTCAGGGCCCGGCAGAAGCATGCAGTAGTTCAAGGCATGCAAAAAACGCTTCTCGCTGATCCAGCGCCGCCGCTCCACCAGTTCGGTGTGCATGATCGCAATCTGCCCCGCAGGCCCGCCGAAGCTGATGAAACCCAGCTTGAGCCAGAAACGGAAGGCTTCGCCAAAGCTCACTGGTGACGGGGCTGAGTCGGGTGTGGGGTGCATAGCGTGACAGTCTGGCAGGTACGGATGACATCTGTTGCGGGTGAGTGCGCCGATCCGCCGACGAGAGGGGGGTCAACAGGCAGTGAAAGAACGCCCATTCTTGCGAGGTGACGCCGTCGATCAGGGGCCGATCAGGTGTTCCTTTCAAGGCGGGGATTGTGCATCGCGGTGATGCTTGATGCGGCGTCTGGGCGCGGCCCGGGTCGCCCCCCGTCGCGATAGGGGGTGTGCCGAAGGCACGCACGCTGATGCCTTCAAAGTCCGCACGGCCCCCGGGAAAACAGGGCGTTGGCGCAACCTGCTGCGACTCAGGGGGCTTTCGTCCGTGTCCTTCGACGGTTCATTCGATTCAGTCGAAGGGGCCCATGGCGTGTATTGATACCTTGTTTTGCAAGGGTGCTTGTTATGAACGGTGTGCTGGTCTAATTTCCCCGGACACCTCGATCGGAGGAACCGACCTGGATGCGGGATATGAGCAAGAGAGAACGAAGCACATTCAACGCGGAGTTCAAACTGCAGGTCGTGCAGATGAACCGCGTGCAGGGCTTGAGCGTTGGCGATGTGAAGCGCAACATCACGATCGGCGCCGCCCTGAGGCAGCCTTGGTGTATGAACCGCCAACGGCCGTGGGAGCGAATCGACGTCAGCTTCCAGCAAGTCCGTTATGAATAATTATGAATTCAAAACCTGCAACCCTTGCAGGGCGAGAGATGCCGAGGAGACACCCCCATGACTGCATACGCCGACTTCTACCGCCAGTCCATTGAAGACCGCGACACCTTTTGGGCCGAGCAGGCCCGCCTGATTGACTGGCACACACCGCCCAAACAGGTGTGCAATTACAGCAATCCACCGTTTGCCAAGTGGTTTGAGGGCGGCACCACCAATCTGTGCCACAACGCCGTGGATCGCCACCTGATCTCGCGCGCTGCCCAGCCCGCGCTGGTGGCGATCTCTACCGAAACCGACACCGAGCGCACCTTCAGCTTTGCCGAGCTGCATGCCGAAGTGCAGCGCATGGCGGCGGTGCTGTTGTCGCTGGGGGTCAAGAAGGGCGACCGCGTACTCATCTATATGCCCATGATTGCCGAGGCCGCCTTTGCCATGCTGGCCTGTACACGCATCGGGGCGCTGCATTCGGTGGTGTTTGGCGGCTTTGCGTCCGGATCGCTGGCCTCACGCATCGAAGACTCGGACCCCGTAGCGGTCGTCAGTGCAGATGCTGGCTTGCGCGGGGGCAAGGTGGTGCCTTACAAACCCCTGTTGGACGACGCCATTGCCGTGTCCAAACACAAGCCTGCGGCCGTGTTGATGGTGAATCGGGGCTTGGCACCCATGAGCATGCAGGTCGGCCGCGACCATGAATGGGCGCCCCTGCGCGAGCGGTTTTTGGACATTACCGTACCCTGCGAATGGGTGGATGCCACCCACCCCAGCTACACGCTCTATACCAGCGGCACCACCGGCAAGCCCAAGGGCGTGCAGCGCGACACGGGCGGTTACGCCGTGGCGCTGGCGGCCAGCATGAAGCACATCTTTGATGGCAAGGCGGGCGATGTGTACTTCGCCACCAGTGACATCGGTTGGGTGGTGGGCCACAGCTACATCATCTATGGCCCGCTGATCGCGGGCATGACCACCATCATGTACGAGGGGCTGCCCACGCGCCCCGACGCGGGTGTGTGGTGGAGCATTGTCGAAAAGTACCAGGTCACCCACATGTTCTCGGCCCCCACAGCCGTGCGGGTGCTCAAAAAGCAGGATGCCAGCTGGCTCAAGAAGCACAACGTCTCCACCCTCAAGGCGCTATGGCTGGCGGGCGAGCCGCTGGACGAGCCCACCGCGCAATGGATCAGCGACGCGCTGCAGGTGCCCATCATCGACAACTATTGGCAGACAGAGACAGGCTGGCCCATCCTCACGCTCGCCAATGGCATTGAGCCGCAGACGACACGTTTTGGCAGCCCCGGCAAAGCCATGTATGGCTTCAACGTCAAGCTCATCGACGAGAGCAATGGCCAAGAGCTGACCGCACCTCACCAAAAAGGGGTGGTCGCGATCGAAGGCCCGCTGCCCCCCGGGTGCATGCAGACCGTGTGGCGCGATGACGCACGCTTCGTAAATACCTACTGGAAGAGCATCACGGGCCGGCTGATTTACAGCACCTTTGACTGGGGCATTCGCGATGCGGATGGCTATTACTTCATCCTGGGTCGAACGGATGACGTGATCAACGTGGCCGGCCACCGGCTGGGCACCCGCGAAATTGAAGAGAGCATCGCCTCGCACCCCAACATTGCCGAAGTGGCGGTGGTGGGCGTGGCCGACAGCCTCAAGGGGCAGGTGGCCATGGCGTTTGCCGTGGCGCGCGATGCATCGGGGCTCGACTCGGACGCTGCACGCCTCAAGCTCGAGGGTGAGGTGATGAAGCAAGTGGATAGCCAGCTCGGCGCCGTAGCGCGGCCGTCCCGTGTGCACTTTGTGACCGTTTTGCCCAAAACCCGCAGCGGTAAGCTACTGCGCCGTGCACTGCAGGCCGTGGCCGAGCGGCGTGACCCCGGCGACCTGACCACCATGGAAGACCCGGCGGCGCTGCAACAGGTGAAGGACCTGGTGGGGTGAGCTGACTGCATCGCACGCGGTGCATGCGGTGCACATGCGGTACATGCAGCACCCATTGGATCAACTATTAAAATGATAGCTGCTAGCGCTTTATTTATAAGCGCTAGCAGCTATTTTTATTCTTATTTCAAGCCGCCCATTGCCGCTTCCAGCCCGCCGGCGGCTGCCACTGCGCCGTCCAGTCCATGAAGGCCTGTAACGGCATCGGCCTGGCAATGCAGTAACCCTGGGCCTGGGTGCAACCGAGCTGCAGCAGCATTTGGCCTTGTTCGATGGTCTCTACGCCTTCAGCGATCACGCGGTAGCCGAACGAGCGGGCCAAGCCGATCACCCCTTGCACGATGGCCAGGTCGCCGGGGTCGTTCATCATGCCGTGGACAAAACTCTGGTCGATCTTCAGGGTATCCATCGGCAGTCGGCGCAGATAGGTGAGCGATGAATAGCCTGTGCCAAAGTCGTCGAGCGACACGGCCACGCCCAGGCCTCGCAATTCTTGCAGTGTGGCGGTCACGGCCAGCAAGTCATAAAGTGCCGCGCTTTCGGTGATTTCAATCTCTACCAGGTGTGCAGGCACCCGTGAGTGGCGCCCCAGGCATTCGGCCATCCAGGGTGCGAATCCGGGTTGTTGCAAATGCTGCGCTGAGATGTTGATGCTCAGCGGCATGGGCATTGCGCTGCCCTGCAGTTGCTCCAGAACGGTCAGGGCGGCCTCGACCACCCATTCGCCGAAACTGATTTCCAGCCCGGAGCCTTCGAGCAGGGGTAAAAAATCGCCCGGGCTCACAATGCCACGCTCAGGGTGTAGCCAGCGGGCCAGGGCCTCGGCCCCCACCACGGTGCCGCTGCGCATGTCCACCTTGGGCTGCAGATACAGGGTGAACTGGCTGGCCGCCAGTGCATCCCGCAGGTGCTGACCCTGTGTGCGCATGAACTGCATGGCCTGTTCGTGGGCCGCGTCAAACTGGTGAAAGCGGTTGCGCCCCGCCTGTTTGGCGGCATACATGGCCTGGTCCGAGTGGCGCAGCAGCGTATCTGCGTCTGCGGCATCGTTGGGGAAGATCGTGTAGCCAATGCTAGCGGTCACCACCACACGCTCCGCATCGATGGTGTAGGGCGCCGAGATGCTTTGCATCACCCGCTCCAGCAGCAGATCGCAACAGTTCACCGACTCCAGGCCCGGCATGAGAATCACGAATTCATCGCCTCCGAGGCGGGCCACGCAGTCGATGGGGCGCAGCGCGCGGGTCAGCCGCCCCGACACCACCACCAGCAACCGGTCACCAGCGCCGTGTCCCAACCGGTCATTCACCGGTTTGAAGCCGTCGAGGTCGAGGTAGGCCACCCCCAGTTGCGTGCCCGTGTCGCGGGCTTGGTCCATACACTCTTGCAGCTTGCGCGCGAGCAACACCCGGTTGGGCAGGCCGGTCAAAGCGTCATACAGGGCCAGGCGCTGCAGCATCAGCTCTTGCTCGCGCTGGGGCGTGACGTCAATGGCCACACCCAGCATGCGCTCGGGCCTGCCATGGTCGTCAAGGCCCACGACCTTGCCCAGGTGGCGCACCCACCGGGGCGCTTGTCCCACAGCGGCCCCCACCCGAAGCGTGATGTCGAACGGCGTCGCGGGGTGCTCGGTATGGCGGGCCAGCTCGGCTGTGATGCGATCACCGTCTTCAGAGGCCGCGCCCTGCGTCCATTGGATCGACTCGATGGAGGTCTGGGACCCCTCTGGTACAGGCAGTCCGCACATCTCGCTCCAGCGGTTGTCGCCCATGACAAAACCTGTCTGAAGGTTCCAGTCCCACAGCCCCAGCGACGCGGCCGACAGCGTGAGTGACAGCAGGGCCTCGCGTTCGCGCACTTGTTCTTCTTCACGCGCGCGGTTCGTGATGTCGTGCACCGAGAACAGCCAGCAGGGCTCGCCATCAAACTCGGTCGGCCGCATGGATTGCAACACGGTGCGTGGCGAACCATTGCGCACCAAGAGTTTGATCTCGTAGTCGCGCAGCTGCCCGGTTTTGCGAACCTCCGCCAGCAGGCGCTGGCGGTCTTCGGTGCTGAAGAGGCCCAATTCGATCGCGGTGCGGCCAATCGCTTCTTCCCGCGGGATACCCGTCATCGCCACCCAGGCGGGATTGATGTCCACATATTCCCCGTCGCTCTGGTGGGACAAGCCCATGGGGTAGGGCATGAGATGAAAAATGCGCGAGAAGCGATCTTCCGACTGGCGCAAGCGTTGCTCGGCGCGCTTGGCTTCGTCGATGTCCTGCATCACGCCACGCACCCGCACGACGCGGTCGTTTTCAATCACGGGCTCGCCGCTGGCGCGCACCCACAGCAGGTGGCCATCGGCATGCACCACTTCGAGTTCCATGCTCCATGCGGCCCGCTGCCGGATGCACTTGCGAAACTTGTCGCGCAGCGGCTCTCGGTACGAAGGCGCCACATGGCGGTCGATGTAGTTGGCCGGTGGTGGCTGCTGAGGATCAAGCCCGTGGATCTCAAAACACATGTCCGACCACGACACGAGCCCCTTGCCTCGTTCGTCTTCCCACGCGCCCAGGCGCGCCAGCCGGCCCGCTTGCTGCAACTGTTGGTAGAGCGCCCGCAGTTCATCGCTTTGACGTTGCGCGTCTGTCATATCGTGAAAGATGAAAACGAAGCAGTTTTCACCGTTGACAAGCACAGAGCGTGCCGACATGAGGCCAGGAATGGTCCGGCCGTTGCCCCGCGCCAAGAGTGGCAAGCGGTCGACCTTGCCATCGCGCTGAAACGTCTCCACCAGCAACGCGCGCTGCTCGGGGCTGGCCCAGATGGAGAGTTCGGAGGACGTGCGGCCTATCACCTCCTCCCGGGGACGGCCCAACAACTCGCAAAAAGTCGGGTTCACGTCGACGTACCGGCCGTCTGAAATGCGCGAGATGCCCGCCGGGTCGGGCAGGGTTTGATAGAACGTGGTGTATTTGGTCTCGGCAGAGCGCAAGGCCTCGTTCGCTTCGCGGTGGGCCGTGATGTCCACATCCATGCCGATAAGGCTCAGCGGGCGGCCCTGTTCATCGCGGCGTGCCACGGTGCCGCGCGACATCAGCCAGTGCCATTGGCCCGCCGTGTCCATCACGCGGAACTCGGCTTCGTAGCTGTCTTCGTGCCCCGCCATGGCGCGTGCAAGGTGAGCGGCGTGGCGTTCGGCGTCGGCGGGGTGGCGGCGGGCGTACCAGCGGTCCCACAGGTCCGGCGCCTGGGTGTCGGCCGGGGTAATGCCGTAGGCCTCGTAAAAAGCGCCATCGCAATGGAACTGGCGCGTGGCGACGTCCCATTCCCAACGGCCCCCGCCCAGGGATTCAAGCGCCAGGCGCAGCTGCTGTTCACGCTGCGCCAGCGATTGCTGTGTGTCCTTGCCTGCCAGCTCGGACCGGGCCTTGCTGGCCAGCAGCAACCGGCCGATGCCCAGCATGAGGACACCCGCGCCGTGGTACCACGGCATGCCTTGCCCGATGTCGTAGGTGGTGTCCGCGCCCCAAAGAGCGGCGGTGACAGCTACGGGCAGCGTCAAAGCCAGCCCCACCAGTGGCGCCCAGGAGGGTATGCGCACGCGATGGCCGATTTCGCGCCATGACAGCCCAGCGCCCACGGCCATGACAAGAACCGCTACGGCAGGAATTGCGGCAGCAGTGTCTAACCGCAGCACCGCCATCAGGCTGATCAGCGCCGTGAGAATGGCAGCGAGGGGGCCAAAAAAAAGCGCCATGAACGCGGCAGCCGTGGGATACGCCACCACGCGCAATTCAGGGGCGTTGGCGCGCAAGGCCTCGAAAGAGGCCACCGAAACGATGCCGCCGGCCACACCAAGCAACAACAACGTGCGGCGCGATGGGTGCAACGACTCTTGCGGCGGTAGCCACGCCAGCACCAGCAGCAGCGCCATCAGCGCTGTGCCCGCCAAAAGGGTGTTGTTACCCATGAAAAACAGCCTGTACCGAGGTCGGCGGCGCAATCGCTTGCGCCCAATGGGGCATGGGCGGGCAATGACAGGGCTCTTGCCCGGGGCCTTGTATGGCAGCGCTACGCGCCGCGCCGCCGACGGACTTGGTTACGCCACATGCCACCGATAAAAAACCCATAGGCCGAGTTTAGGGCCGTTGGGAGGGCGCTGGCGCACGCCAGAGCGTCCTGACAAGTCCGGTTGACAACAAAGTGCCGCACACGATCACCAGGGCGCAGCCGATCATCCAGGGCGTGACGGTTTCCCCCAGGAACAACGTGCCGTAGAACACGGCAAACACCGGTGTGATGAACGTGACCGCCAGCGCGCGGCTGGGGCCTGCGTGTGTGATGAGGCGAAAGTACAGGATGTAAGCAATGCCCGTGCACAACACGGCGATGGCCACGATGGCCGCCCAGGCGCGCAGGCCGGGCATCTGTGCCGGCCAGAGCCACAGGGTGGGCAGCGCCAAGCCGAGCGATGCCCCCAACAAGCTCCCGGTAGACGTGTCCAGCGGGGGAATGCCCGTGAGATTGCGCCGCGCGAAGCTGGCCGCCAGGCCATAAAAACACGAAGCCACGAGGCAGGCCGCAATGGCCCAGCCAGCGTGTTCGGTCTTGAACCCGGTGCCCGCAGGAGCCCGCCAGGCGAGCAGGGCCACCCCCAAAAATCCCAGGGCCAGTCCCACCCAACGCAGGCGGTTGATGCGGTCACCCAGCCAGATCCAGGCCACCAGCGCGCCAAACAGCGGCACGGTGGCGTTCAGGATGGAGGCCAGCCCCGTCTGGATGTGCATCACGGCCCAGGCAAACAGGGAGAATGGAATGGCCGAATTGATGATCCCCGCAAGCATGATGGGCCGCCAGTGTTGGCGCAACGCGGGCCAGTGGCCCTGGCGCAGCATGATGGGCCACAAAACCAATGTGGCCAGCCCCACGCGCAGGCCCACCATGGGCAACGGGCCGAACTCCGCCGCGCCCATGCGCATGAAAAGAAACGATGCACCCCACAAGGCCGCCAGCAGGATGAATTCTCCGATCCAGGTTGATACCGGCTGTGTTCCCTGGCTGTTCATGCGCTTCCTTTGTTGTTGTTTTTGTGGTTGAGTGGGGGATGGCCGGAGCCATCGAGGTACGCATTCTCCAGCGTCAGCAAGGCCCTTTTGCGGTCTAGGCCACCGGCATAGCCGGTCAGACTGCCGTCTGTGCCCACGACCCGGTGGCACGGCACGACCACGCTGATCGGGTTGCGCCCCACGGCGGCACCCAAGGCGCGCACGGCACGGGGGCGGCCGAGCAGCTGGCTGAGCGCGCCATAGCTGGTCGTGGTGCCGCAGCCAATGTCCAGCAGCGCCTGCCACACGCTCTGCTGAAACGGCGTGCCACCCGATAGATCGAGGGGCAAATCAAAGTCTGCGCGGTCGCCCGCGAGGTACTGGCTTACCTGGTTGGCCGCGTTGTGGAGCACCGGGTGATTGGGTGCTTCAGGCCAGGCCGTGGTGCCGTAGAGCAGGGGCCCGGGTTCGTGTCGCTGCCCCTCAAACCAAAGGCCCGAGAGGCCGGTGGGCGACGCTGCCAGGCGCACAGGGCCAAGTGATGTGGAGATGCGTGTCTGCACGGTGTGGGGATGGAAGTCCATGGGGTGGGATGTGAATTTATAGCCAAATAGGCCTCAGGTGCTTGATGTGAAAGCGCTAGTAGCTATTTTTTTGATAGTAACTGGGGCGAGTTGGTGGATGCGGTCGTGCCTGAAATGGCCGTCGCCGTGGTGCCCGCAGCCCAGGCACGCAGCACCGCATAGCTGCGCCAGGGCCGCCAGGCCTGCGAGGCCTCGGCCGTGGCGCGGGCCGGGTTCTTGTGCCCTTGCACCGCCAGCGCCTTGTGCAGTGCCACGTCGCCCGCCGGGAACGCATCGGGCCAACGCAGCACCCGCATGGCGATATATTGGGCCGTCCAGTCGCCGATACCCGGCAGGGCGCACAGCGCGGCGGTGGTTTTTTCCACATCCGCGCCTGCCTGCAGGGCCAAAGCACCGCTGTCCACCGCCCGCGCCAGCGCCACGATGGCCGCCTGGCGTTGGCGCACGATGCCCAGCCGGCCCAGGGTGTCGCCATCGGCTTGGGCCAAGGTGCTGGCAGTGGGAAACAGACGGTGCAGCTCAGGCCAGGGCGTTTCGATGGGCTCGCCCAGCCGTTCCACCAGGCGCTGGCCTAGCGTGCGAGCGGCGGCCACGGTGATCTGCTGGCCCAGCACGGCCCGCACCGCCAGCTCGAAGCCGTCAAACGCCCCGGGTACGCGCAGGCCGTCACCGTCCGGGAAATGGGGGTGCAGCACCGTATTGATGGCCGCCGGGTCGGCATCGAGGTCCAGCATGGCGCGCACGCGGCGTATCACCAGCGGCAGCACGGGGTACAGGCTGTCACTGGTCTGCAGCAGCACCTGGTGGCGGGCGAGGTCAAACCGGGCACTGAGCCAGCCCGTGGTTTCTTGCGGCAGGCCGGTGCCGGCCGACACACCATGCTGCACCCGCACCGTGCGGCGCAGGGTGGGCGCATCGCTGTCAGGCGGCACCCACTCCACGCCATGAAACTGCCGCCGTTCAAAAAATGCCAGCAGGGCGCCCACGTCAAACGGCGGCCGCCAGGCCAGGCGCACGGCCGCTGCACGGGGGACAAAAGCAGCCGCGCCGCCAACGCGGCTGCTTTTGCCGCCGCTGCGCCGCACTTGCGTGGGATTCAGGCCATAGTGCCCGGCAAACGCGGCATTGAAGCGGCGCACGCTGGCAAAACCACTGGCCAGCGCCACCTGCGTCACGGGCATGGCGGTGTCGGTGAGCAGCTGTTTGGCCGTGAGCAGCCGCCGGGTCTGCAGGTACTGCAGCGGCGAGACCCCAAGCGCCGCCTCAAAAATGCGCCGCAGGTGGCGGTCGCTCACGCCCAGGCGCTGCGCCAGCCGGGCCACGGTGGCGCCTTCGCCCGGTGTATTGGGGGAGGGCCACAGGTCGGGTGCATCCAACAGGCGCACGGCCTGTTGCACCAGGATGCCGCTGGCGTCCTGCACCGACCACACCAGCGCCTGGGGCGCCACCTCGGGCCGGCAACGCAGGCAGGGGCGAAACCCGGCCCCCTCGGCCTGCGCCGCCAGGGCATAAAAGCGGCAGTTCTCGCGCCGGGGCGTGCGCACGGCACAGACCGGGCGGCAATAGATGCCGGTCGAAGTCACTGCCGTGAAGAAGTGCCCGTCAAACCGCGCGTCCCGAGCCACAACCGCCAGATAGCGCCCATCGTCCGATGCGGTATCTGCTGCGGGTGTGGCAGCAGGCAGGGGCGGTGTGGTCAAAGTCATGGTCGGGATCATAGGAGGCTGGCGCGCCAGCACTGGCCGTTTTCGGACATGTGCCTCGGGCGGTAGGCAAGGGCCACAAACACAGGGCCTCGTTCGATGCGGCGGTGTCGGCTGACACGGGGCACAAAGGGGGCCGCCTACAATGCAGCGGACTTTCAACCCCCATCGCGAAAGGCCCCTCTGCGTGCAACCTACCCCCGCCATTTTCAAAGCCTATGACATCCGCGGCATCGTGCCGTCGACCCTGAACGAAGAAGTAGCCCACGGACTGGGCCGCGCCTTCGGTACCGCCGCCCGCGCCGAAGGGCAGACCACCGTCGCCGTGGGACGGGACGGGCGCCTGTCGGGCCCCGCGATGTCGGCAGCATTGATCCAGGGGCTGGTGGAGGCGGGCATCGAGGTGATTGATGTGGGCCTGGTGACAACGCCGCTGCTGTACTTTGCGGCCAGCACCCTGTGTGCCAGCGGCATCCAGGTCACCGGCAGCCACAACCCCAAGGACTACAACGGCTTCAAGATGGTGCTCAACGGTCGCGCCATCTATGGCGAAGAGATCCAGGCCCTGCGCCGCACCATGGAGCAGGAAACCTGGCAACTGCTGCCCGGCGGCTCGGTTCGCCATGTGGACGTATTGCCCACGTACCGCGAGCGCATCATCGGCGACGTGACGCTGGCCCGCCCGATGAAGATCGTGGTGGACTGCGGCAACGGCATCGCCGGCGCCTCGGCTCCCGGCATCTTCCGTGCTCTGGGCTGCGAAGTGGTCGAGTTGTTCTCCGAGGTGGACGGCAACTTTCCCAACCACCATCCCGACCCGAGCAAGCCCGAGAACCTGCGCGATCTGATCGCCGCATTGAAAACCAGCGATGCCGAGTTGGGCCTGGCGTTTGACGGCGATGGCGACCGCCTGGGCATCGTGACCAAGGACGGCACCAACATCTTCCCCGACCGCCAGATGATGCTGTTTGCGCAGGATGTGCTCTCGCGCGTGCCCGGCGGCGAGATCATCTTTGACGTGAAATGCACGCAGCGCCTGGCTCCAGCCATTGCGGCGGCGGGCGGCGTGCCGGTGATGTACAAAACCGGCCACTCGCTCATCAAGGCCCGCATGAAGGAGACAAACTCCCCGCTGGGCGGCGAGATGAGCGGCCACATCTTCTTCAAGGAGCGCTGGTACGGCTTTGATGACGGCACCTATGCCGGTTGCCGCCTGCTGGAGATATTGAGCAAGCGCAGCGACCCGAGCGCCGTGCTCAATGCGTTGCCCACCAGTTTCTCGACGCCCGAGCTGAACGTGGCCTGCGCCGAGGGTGAACCCCACCGCCTCACGGCCCAGTTGCAGGCCCTGGCAGCCGACACCTTCGCTGCGCCCGCCGCCATCAGCACCATCGACGGCCTGCGTGTGGACTGGCCCGATGGCTTTGGCCTGATCCGCGCCAGCAACACCACCCCCGTGCTGGTGCTGCGCTTTGAAGGGCACACCACCGAAGCCCTGGCCCGCATCGAAGCGGCCATGCTGGCCCTGCTGCACCGGGTCAAGCCCGATGCCCACGTGGGGGCTGCCAGCCACTGATGGTGGCGTGATCGCCGCGTGGTGTGGGGGGCTCTGCCCCCCCACGCCGTCGCTTTCCCGCCTTGCTTTTCTGCGACCGAAAGCCTCCCCTCCACTTCGCCTGTCCGCCGCGTGAATCCCTCTTCATCCATCCCTTTGCGCATTGCGGCGGCACAAGCCTGCTCGGTCCCCGGCGATATCCACCGCAATGTGCAGACGCACCTGGCGCTGGCGCACGTTGCGGCGCACCGGGGCGTGCAACTGCTCGTGTTTCCAGAGCTTTCGCTGACGGGCTATGAATTGCCGTTGCTGGCGGCTCACCTGCTGAACGCGGACCATGCCGTGTTGGCACCGCTGCGGCAAGCCGCGCGCGACCTTGGCATCACGCTGGTCGTGGGAGGGCCGGCAACACCGGCTGGCGCCGCATGCCTGCCTGCCATTGGGGCATGGGTGCTGGGAGCGGACGGATCGGTGGCGCTGTACCGCAAACGGCATCTGCATGGCAGCGAAGCGCAGTTTGCAAGCGCCGGTGATGAAGATGCCCAGGTGCGGCTTTTGGCGGGGGAATCCACGGGCCTGGCCATCTGTGCCGACGCGACCCACCCGGAGCATGCGCAAGCGGCAGCGGCGGCAGGTGCTGCGCTGTATGCCAGTGGTGCCCTCATTTCAGAAAAAGGGTACGGGCCCGAATCCGCACAGCTCCAGGGTTACGCCAGAGACCACGCCATGGGTGTGCTGGTGGCCAACCACGGTGCGCCGTCGGGCGGGTATGTCAGCGTGGGCCGCAGTGCGTTCTGGGCGCCTGGGGGGCGGCCGGTGGTGGCGGCACCGGGGGCGGGCACCTGTCTGGTGATTGCGACGCGGGGGGCCGGTGCGGCCTGGGCGGGCGAGGTCGTCGCGATGGATGGGCTGGCATGAACGCCGCACGTGCCCTGTATTCGCTGCTGACCTGGTGTGCGCAGCCCCTGCTGCGCCGCAAGCTGCGCCGCCGCGCCGTGGCCGAGCCCGGCTATGCCCTGGCGGTGGGCGAGCGGTTTGGCCGCTATCCGCAACCCATCGACAGCCTGATGCCCCACAGCAGCATGAACATGATGGGGCGGTTTGTATGGATTCATGCGGTCTCGCTGGGGGAGACCCGGGCGGCCGCCATTTTGGTGACGGCGCTGCGGGCGCAGTGGCCAGACATGCGCTTGCTGTTGACACACGGCACCGCCACCGGCCGGGCAGAGGGTGAAAAATTCCTGCACCCCGGCGACGTGCAAGTCTGGCTGCCCTGGGACACTCCGGGTGCCGTTGCGCGGTTTCTGCGCAAATTCAAGCCAGCTATCGGCGTGCTGATGGAAACCGAAGTCTGGCCCAATCTGGTGGCCGGTTGCCGCAAATACGGGGTTCCCCTGGTGCTGGCCAATGCGCGTTTCAACGAAAAATCGCTGGCCAAGGCACAGCGCGTGGCAGCCTTGGCACGGCCCGCCTACAGCGGCTTGTCGGCGGCCTGGGCACAGACCGAAGACGATGCGAGCCGCCTTCGGTTGGTGGGCACCAAGGTGCGCGGTGTGTTTGGCAATCTGAAGTTTGACGTGGTGCCGGACGCCAGCCAATTGGCGCAGGGCCGCGCTTGGCGGGCCACCAGTGCCCGCCCGGTGGTTTTGCTGGCCAGCAGCCGCGAGGGGGAAGAAGCCCTGTGGCTCGATGTTTTGAAGCAAAAAAAGGCTCTAGCGCTTGTGCATCAAGCGCAACCAGCTATCAATAGTGAAGCAGGTGCAGACGCCCCGATCACCACGTCGGTTTCGGGCGTGCAATGGCTCATCGTGCCGCGCCATCCCCAGCGTTTTGACGAGGTAGCGGCGCTGTTGACCCGCGCGGGCCTGCGTGTTTCGCGCCGCAGCCAGTGGCACGCCACGCCCCCAGCGGCTGCTGAGGCCGATGTGTGGCTGGGCGACAGCCTGGGTGAGATGGTGCTGTATTACGGCCTTGCCGACGTGGCTTTGCTGGGCGGCAGTTTTGCGCCCCTGGGGGGCCAGAACCTGATTGAAGCGGCCGCTTGCGGCTGCCCCGTGGTGATGGGGCCGCACACCTTCAACTTTGCGCAAGCTGCCGACGCAGCCTGCAGTGCAGGGGCGGCCCAGCGGGTGGCAGACATGGCGCAGGGCGTGCCCGCAGCCTGTGACTGGGCCAGCGCGCCCCAGCGCCTCGCGGTGGGCCGCACGCAGGCCCTGCAATTTGCACAGTCGCACCGGGGCGCCGCCGAGCGCACGGCGCACGCCCTGGCCGATGTGCTTGCTGCCAACCGAGGGCGGGAGTAGGGGCGCCCGCTGCCATGCGCAATTGCCCAACCCTCCACGCCAAACGCTCTAAACGCTGACTGTCGTTGTCCCGTCGTTTATCGGGCCCCATAGTGCGGCCCCGAGCCATCCCTGATGGCCGGCTATTTCACCAGCAATGCATTGATGGCCTGCACATCGTCCTGGGTCAGCGTGCCGGCGGCCTGGCGCAGCTTGAGCGTGCCCAGAAGCACGTTGTAGCGGGCCTGGGCCAGATCGCGTTTGGTCTGGAACAGCTGGCTTTGGGCATTGAGCACATCGATATTGATGCGCACCCCCACCTGGTAGCCGAGCTTGTTGGCGTCAAGCGCACTCTGGCTGGATGCTTCGGCGGCCTCCAGCGCCTGCACCTGGCTCTGGCCCGACTGCACTCCGAAGAATGCGGCACGGGTGGTCTGCGCGACGTTGCGGCGGGCCGTTTCCAGGTCGGCGGCGGCTTTTTCTTCAAGCGCCAGGGTTTCTTTCACCCGGTTTTGAACGGAAAACCCGGCAAAAAGGGGCAGGTTCAGGGACACACCCACACTGGCGCTGTTGGTGCGGCTGGTGACGCCTGGGGACGTGATCGTACCGTTCACGTTGCGGCTGACGTTGTAACCCGCTTGCAGATCCACGGTGGGCAGGTGGCCGGTCTCGGCTTTTTTGGTTTCAAGGCGTGCAATGTCCAGGGCAATGGCGGCCTGGCGCACGGCGGGCTGCTGCTCGCGTGCGGTCTCCACCCACGTGGCCACGTTGTCGGGCAGCACACCGGGCACTAGAACCGGCAAGGCCAAGGGTTGGGGCCGCGCACCGGCAATACCCACCAGTTGGTCAAGTGCAAGGTGTTTGACGCGCAGATCATTTTCGGCCGCAATCTCCTGTGCGATCACCAGGTCGTAGCGGGCCTGCGCTTCGCGCGAGTCGGTGACCGTGGTGGTGCCCACTTCAAAGTTGCGTTTGGCCGATGCCAGTTGCTCGGACACAGCGGCTTTCTGGGCTTGCACAAAGGCCAGCGTGTCTTGTGCGGCAAGCACATCGAAGTAGGCCTGGCTCACCCGCACCAACAGGTCCTGCGTGGCGGCATCCAACTGCGCCTGCGCTACATCCACGCCACGTTCGCCTTGTTGCAAGGTAATGCGGTTGGCCGGGCGATACAACGGCTGGGTTGCATTGATGCCCACGGTCTGTGCGGTGCCGGTGTTCTGGATGGAGGGGCGGCTCAAATCCACGTTCGACCGGTTCAGGCCGCTGGACAGGGCGGCCGAGGGCAGAAGGCCCGCGCGGGCCTGGTCGGCGCGGCGTGCGGCAGCGTCGAGCTGGGCGCGCGCTGATTGCCACGTTGTGTCGTAGGTCCGGGCCGACTCCACCAGATCCAGCAGGCTCTGCGCTTGTGCCGGTGCACACAGGGCCGCGCCCAGCATGATGGAGAAAAGGGACAAGGGCAGAGGCCGGAGCAGTGTCATGGAAGTCTTTCGGAAGAACGGCGGATCAAAGGCACGGGTGCGAAACGGCTTGAGACAGGCCCCAAGGGCCTGCCCCCACCTCAATAGCGGGGAACGCCCGGGTCGGTTTCATGCGACCAGGCATCGATCCCGCCAGTGATATTGGCCACCTGCTCAAAACCGCTGTGCTCCAGAAACGCCGCCACACGCAGGCTGCGTGCGCCGTGGTGGCACAGGCATGCCGTGGGGCGTGTGGGGCTGAGTTCGTCCAGGCGTGCGGTCAATTCGCCCATGGGGATGGCCACCAGTTCAAAACCGTCCGCCCGCACACTGGCGGTTTGCAGCTCCCACGGCTCGCGCACGTCCAGCACCAGGGGCAAGCTGCCTTCGGGCGCGGCGGCAAACCATGCGGACAACTGGGCGGGGCGGACGTGGTCGATCATGCAGAACTCCGAGGAAAAAGACGCAGAAACCGGGGCTCAGAACGTGAAGCCGGAGGGTTCGGGGAAGTTGACAAGGCGCGGGGCAATGGTGTCCCACGGGGAGGTGGTCTCGAAGCGGTCCCCGGCGCGGCGGATCACCGTGAAACGCATGACGGGATCCGTGCCGACGATGGCGCCCAGGCGACCACCATCGCGCAGCAGCGCCAGCAGATGGGCGGGCACTTCCGCCACCGAGCCGCTGAGCACGATCACATCAAACGGGCCATCGGGAATGGGGTCGCGTGCCGCGTCGGCCTGGCGCACGTCCGCGTTGGGCACACCGGCATCGCGAAGGTTTTCGCGTGCCATTTCAGCAAGCTCTGCATTGATTTCGAGGGACACGACGCGCTCGGCGCGGTAGGCCAGCAGGGCGGCCATGTAGCCAGAGCCCGCGCCGATTTCGAGCACGCGATCGGTGGGCTTGATCTGCATGTCTTGCAGGATGCGGGCCTCTACGCGTGGCTGCAGCATGCTCAGGCCCAGGCGCACAGCCTCTTCGGCATCGTCGCCGAGCAAGGGGATTTCAATGTCCATGAAGGCCATGCCGCGGTAGGCCGGAGGCACGAAGTTCTCGCGGCGCACCTGCGCCAGCAGTTCCAGCACGTCGGCGTCGAGCACGTTCCAGGGGCGGATTTGCTGCTCGATCATGTTGTAACGGGCCTGGGCGACAGGGTCGCTGATATTGGCAGACGTGTTCAGGGGCATGTTCATGGAATTTCTCCGTAGGGGCGGGTGTCGAGACGATCAGGACAAACCCTTGATTTTAGAGGCCTCGGGCTGTGTGCTGGCGCGGCCCATCTTGCGAAGCGCCCACTGGGCCAGATCGTCCATGTAGCAATACACCACGGGCACGACAACCAGCGTCAAAAGCGAGGACGTAATCACCCCCCCAATCACCGCCTGGCCCATCGGCGCACGTTGCTCGGAACCTTCGGACAGGGCAAACGCCAGGGGCACCATGCCAAAAATCATGGCCAGCGTGGTCATGAGGATAGGGCGCAGGCGCACGCGGGCAGCCAGCAGCAGCGCATCCGACCGCGACAGGCCGGGAACGGTGTCGCCTTGGTCGTTGACGTGCTCGTGGCGAGAGCGGATGGCAAAGTCCACCAGCAAGATCGCGTTCTTGGTCACCAGGCCCATCAGCATCACCACGCCAATGATCGAAAACATCGACAGCGTGGAGTGGAACATCAACAGCGCGAGCACCACGCCAATGAGCGTGAGCGGCAGTGCCGTCATCAGCGCCAGTGGCTGCAGAAAGCTCTTGAACTGGCTGGCCAGAATCATGTAGATGAAGATGATTGCCATGGCGAGCGCCGAAATGGCATAACCAAACGACTCGGCCATGTTTTTGGTCGAGCCGCCAAACTGGTAGCGATAGCCAGGCGGGAAGCTCACACCGTCCAGCGCCTTCTTGATGTCGGCCGACACCTCGCCGGCCGAGCGCAGGCCTACGTTGGTGTTCACGGCCACTTCTCGGGTCAGGTCGCGCCGGTTGATCTGGTTGGCGCCGGTGGATTCGGTCACGGTGGCGACCTGGTTCAGCCGCACTATGCGGGTGGAGCCATCGGCGGCCGTCAGGGCAAAGGGCAGGCGCTCCAGGTCGGCAGGGGCCGTGCGGGCCTCGGGCGCCAGGCGCACATTCACGTCATAGGTCTGATCGTCGGGCGAGCGCCAGTTGCCCACTGTGGTGCCCGCCACCAGCGTGCGCAGCGAAGCCGCCATGGGCGCCACCGAAAGGCCCAAGTCCGATGCGGCGTCGCGCTTGATGGCCAGCGAGATCACGGGTTTGTCGGGCTTGGCGCTGGTGTCCAGGTCCACCAGGCCGGGAATGTCGCGGATCTTTTCGGTCACCACGCGGGTCAAGCGCTCCAGCTCTTGCAGATCAGGCCCTTGCAGCGAAAACTCGATCTGCTTTTGCCCGCTCACAGAGTCCAGCAGGCCGACATGGGTGACGGTGATGCCGGGCACGCGCTGCAGGCGCTCGCGCAGCACGGCGGACATCTCGTCCACACTGCGGCTGCGGTCCTTGCGGTCCACCAGGCGCACATAGATGCTGGCGTAAATCTTGCCCTGCTCGGTACCAGTGTTCAGCGTGGCCAGCGTGTAGCGCACTTCGGGCAGCTCGCGCAGAATGCCCACGACCTGCCGCGCCTTGGCCTCGGTCGTCTCCAGCGACGAACCGACGGGGGTGTAGAAATTGACGGTGGTTTCAGAAAAATCAGCCTTGGGAACAAATTCAGTCCCCAGCAGCGGAACCATGAAGATGCTCAGCACAAAGATGGCCAGGGCGATTGCCATGGTGCTCAGCTTGTGCACCAGGGACCACCGCAAAATACGCTGATAACCCTCGGCCAGGGTGTCGGTGGCACGGTCGAACCAGCCCGTGACGCGGCCAATGGTCTTGTCATAGAGGGTGACGGGGGCCAGCGGCTGACCATGGCTGTGGATGCTGGGGTCATGCCAGATGCTCGACAGCATGGGGTCGAGCGTGAAGCTCACGAACATCGAGATCATCACCGCCGCCACAATGGTGATGCCGAACTCGTGGAAGAACTTGCCGATGATTCCGCCCATGAAGCCGATGGGCATGAACACCGCCACGATAGAGAGCGTGGTGGCCAGCACCGCCAATCCAATCTCCTGCGTGCCGTCCATGGCGGCGCTATAGGCCGACTTGCCCATTTGAACATGTCGCACGATGTTTTCGCGCACCACGATGGCATCGTCAATCAACAGCCCCACGCACAGGGAGAGCGCCATCAGCGTCACCATGTTGATGGTGAAGCCGAACATGTTCATGAACAAAAAGGTGCCGATCAGCGCAATCGGAAGGGTCAGCCCCGTGATCACGGTGGAGCGCCAGGAGTTCAGGAACAAAAAGACGATCAACACGGTGAGGATGGCGCCTTCGATCAGGGTCTGGCGCACGTTGTTCACCGCCACACGAATGGGGCGCGCACTGTCGCCGACGGTCTCCAGCCGCACGCCGGGTGGCAGCTGGCTGCGCAGCTCGGCCACGGCGGCGTTCAGGCCGTCCACCACTTCGATGGTGTTTTCTTCTTGCGACTTCTGCACCGACAACAGCAGCGTGCGCTCGCCGTTGTAGAGCGCCAGGCTTTCGACTTCCTGCGCGCCATCGTTCACGCGGGCCACCTGGTCCAGGTACACGGGCGCATTGTTCTTGCGTGCGACGATGATCTTGCCAAAATCCTCGGGGCGCTTCATACGGGCATCGATCTGCACCACACGCTCCTGCGTGAGGGACCGGATGGCCCCCACGGGCAGGTCCTGGTTCTCGTTGCGCACCGCATTGACCACCTGGTCGGGGGTGATGCCAAACGTTTCGAGCGCTTGAGGGTTTAGATAGATGTTGATCTCGCGCTTGGCGGCACCCACCAGGTTCACGGCGCCCACGCCACGCACATTCTCCAGGCGCTTCTTCAGAATCTGATCGGCCCATGTCGTCAGCTCTACCGCGCTGCGCGCGGACGCGCCGTCTCGGCCGTCGGGCAACACGGCCAGCGACCACACGGCGCGGCTGGCGGGGTCAAAACGGAGCACCCTCGGCTCCTTGACCTCGGTGCGCAGCAGGGGGCGCACGGTGGCCACCTTCTCTCGTACATCTTCGGCGGCCTTGCGGCCATCGATGTGGAGCTGAAACTCGATGATGACCACCGCCGAGCCTTCATAACTGCGCGAGGTGAGGGCGTTGATGCCCGCAATGGAGTTGACGCCTTCCTCGATTTTCTTGGTCACCTCACTCTCGACGATTTCCGGCGAGGCGCCGGGGTAGTCCACCGTCACCACCACCACCGGGAAGTCGATGTTGGGGAACTGGTCCACCTTCAGGCGCTGGTACGAGAACAGCCCGAGCACGACGATGGCAAGCATCACCATCGTGGCGAACACGGGGTTTTTGAGGCTGACTTTGGTGAACCACATGGCAGGGCGGGGCCGTCCGTGAGATCAGGGCACGGGGCGAGACGCCGCTGGCAACACGGGCGCAGCGGCGTTTGTAGCGGCTGCGGCCACAGCCACCGCCGTGCCCTCGCGCAACGGGCCGATCCGCCCGGCCAGCACCACCGTGCCTTCAGGAACACCTTCTACCGCCACCAGCGTCTGGCCGTTGACCACGGCACGTGTGCCGGTTTTGACCTCGACATAGACCACATGGCCGTCCTTCAGTGTTTGCAGGTACGGCGCAGGCTTGTCGGTGCGCACGGCGTCCAGCGGCACGGCCAGCACGTCCGCGTGCCCGGTGTCCAGCGTGCCCTGCACAAACAGGCCTTGCCGCAGCGGGGTGGCGCCGGGGGGCTGCTCCACCCTGAGGTAGACCGGCACCGTGCGGCTGCCCGCCTGGGCACTGGGGTTGATGCGCACCACCGTGGCGGGCACGGGGGCCGACACGCCTTCGATGGTGAGCTGCGCCTTTTGTCCCACACGCACCGACACGGAATCGGCGGGGCTGAGCAGGGCTTCCAGCTCCAGGCGCGACAGGTCCACCACTTCGATGATGCGGGCGTCTATCGCCACACGCTCGCCCGGCTGGGCCAGCCGCTGCGCCACCCACCCGTTGATGGGGCTGCGCAGCACCGTGTCATCGAGCGCCTTGCGCGCCACATCAGCGGCCGAGACGGCGGCTTGGTAGGTGGATTTGGCCGCGTCCAGGCTGGCCTGCGAGGTGACGAGCGCCGTGGCCGAAATGAACCCCTGGTCTACCAAGGCGCGGTTGTTGGTGTACTGGCGCTGGTTGATGTCCACCTGGGACTTGGCGGCATCGGCCTGCTGCTGGGCCTGGCGCAGGCGTGCGCGGGCTTCGGTGGGGTCGATGCGGGCCACTTCCTGGCCGGCCTTCACACTGTCGCCCTCGCGCAGGGTCAGACCTTGCAGTTCACCGCCCACGCGCGCCTTGACCATGGCCGAGTCCACCGCCCGCAAAGCCCCTGAGACCGGCACATCGAGCGACAGGCTCTGCCTGCGCACGGGCACCACCTCATCGGCGGCCAGCCGCTGTGGCGCCTGCACGCGTTGCGCGGTGGCTTGCTCCAGCGCCTTTTGCTGCGCCTGCCGCGCGGCCATGGCTCGCCACACACCCGCGCCGAGCAAGACAACAACGACGGCTGTCACCAGCCAGGGAATCCAGCGTTTCATGGTCAGGTGCCGCAGGAGGGCGGTGAAGATGAGGAGGAGGGCGCGAGGGCGCAAGCGGGAGGAACGGGAGAAGGCGCGTCGGGCCGTACCAGCAGCCCATGCAGCACGTTGTCGATCTGTGCCTCGATATACAACTCAGGCCGCAGACCCAGCGAGTCGGGAATGCACGCCCCCACCGAATGCTTCCACATCATGAGGAAAATCATGGGGGCCAGCACCACGTGCACGATGTAGTCCAGCGGCACGGGCCGAAACTCGCCGCGCTCGATGCCGCGCTCGACGATGCGGCGGATCAACGCCTGCCCCGGCAAGATCACTTCCTGCTGGTAGAACTCCGTGATCTCGGGGAAATTCTGGGCCTCGCTGAACATCAGCTTTGTGATGCCCGAGGCCTTGGTGGCGCCAATGCGCTCCCACCACACTTGATAGCAGTACCGCAGCAGCTCGCTCGTGGTGCCCTCGAAAGACTCCAGCTCCCCGCGCCACTCTTCAAAGCGGCCTGCGATGTTGTGGCGCACGACCGCCTTGAACAGCTCTTCCTTGCTGGGGAAATACAGAAACAGTGTGCCTTTGGACACCCCGGCCCGCGCTGCCACGTCGTCCACCCGCGTCGCTGCAAACCCCTTTTCAACAAACAGGTCGAGCGCGGCCTCCAGCAGCTCGCCAGGGCGGGCTTCCTTGCGGCGCTCGCGTTTGGTGCCTGCGGCGGTAGAGGGTGTGTGCGTGAAGGGCAAGGCGTGATTTCGTTAATGACTGACCGGTTAGTAATGTAGCAAGCACATCCGGTAGCGTCAATTGATAATCAGGCGATTTGACGTACAACCAAGGATCGCCATGACTTTGCAAACCATCACCCTGGGCGGCGGCTGCTTCTGGTGCACCGAAGCCGTGTTTGACCGCGTGCGCGGCATCACCGACGTGGAAAGCGGCTACACCAACGGCCACACGGTCAACCCCAGCTACGAGCAGATCTGCCGTGGCGACACCGGCCACGCCGAGGTGGTGCGCCTGACCTTTGATGCCGACGAGATCAGCCTTGAAGAGGTGTTGGAGATCTTCTTTCACACCCACGACCCCACAACGCTCAATCGCCAGGGCAATGACGTGGGCACGCAGTACCGCAGCGGCATCTATTTCGACAAGCCCGAGGACGGTGAAATTGCCAACGACATGATTCGCCAAATGTCGCAAGACAAGCTGTTCGGCGCGCCCATCACCACCGAGGTGAAACCGCTGCAGAACTACAGCACGGCCGAGGCGTATCACCAGGACTACTTTGCGAACAACCCGAACGCGGGCTACTGCGCGTTTGTGGTGGGGCCGAAGGTGGAGAAGTTCAGGAAGACGTTTGCGCGGTATTTGAAGACGTAAACCCTCAGAACCTGTTCACGATCTCGCAGAGGCCGCGCAGCAGCCTCCTGCTCAAAGTTTGATCCTGCGACGGTGTTTGGCTGGATTGGAAGGGCATAATGCAACCCGATTGCGTTACGAGAATTTCCCTTTCGTCGCATTCCGCCATGCCACCTCCATCTTCCTCATCCCCACATCGCCAGCCTTGGTCGCTCCCCCCCGGCATGCGCGCCACCCGCGCCACGCGGGCGCTGGCGGCGCTGTACGAGGCCCGGCCCGAGGCCGCATTGTCCGAGCCGGAGGTGGAAGCCGCCCTCGCCACCGCAGGCGCGCCGGTCAACAAAGTCACTGTTTATCGCCTGCTTGACCGCTTTGCCGCTGCCGGTCTGTTGCACAAGCAGGTCGACGCCGCACGTGTCGCGCGCTACGCGCGGGCGCCTCAGGGAGAAGAGGGCGCCTCCCCGCGTTTTGAATGCGACGACTGCCACCGCCAGTTCCGCCTGTCTCAAGGTTCGGCCAAGGTGCAGACCGCTCTCAAGCAGGTGCTGCAGGCGCTGGCCACGGCAGGGCATGAGAGTTTGGCGGTGGACATTGCGGTCCATGGGCGATGCGCAGACTGCGCGCACCCGGCTGAGGGGGCCGCCGCATGATCCGCACCCGGGGCCTTTCCTACACGTATGCCACGGGCGGCGCTGCGCCGCTGCGCTTCCCCGATGTGGACTTGCGCCAGGGCGGCACCTTGCTGCTGCGCGGGCGGTCGGGCTCGGGCAAGTCCACATGGCTGTCGCTGATGGCGGGGCTGCGCGGTGCCAGTGGGGGCGACCTGTTTGTGGCGGGCACCCAGCTGGGCACGCAGCGCGGGGCCGAGATTGATGCCTGGCGTGCGCACAACATTGGTTTTTTGCCGCAAAAGCTCTACCTCAGCAGCGCGCTCACCGTGGCCGACAACCTCGCACTGGTTTACTTTGCGGCCGGTCTGCCGCGCGACGACGCAGCCATCACCCGCGCGCTTGGGCGGGTGGGCTTGGACGCGCTAGCAGCGCGCAAGCCGCACCAGCTCTCGGGCGGGCAGGCGCAGCGGGTGGCGCTGGCGCGGGCCGTGCTGTTGGCGCCGCAGGTGCTGCTGGCCGACGAGCCCACGGCCAGCCTGGACGACGAGGCCGCGGCCGATGCCCTCGCGCTGCTGCAGCAAAGCGCCGCCGCCTGCGATGCCAGCCTGGTGATCGCCACGCACGACCAGCGCGTAGTACAAGCGCTGGCCGGCGTGCAGACCCTGGATTTGAATGAAATAAGCCCACAGCGCTTATTGGATAAGCGCGAGCAGCTATGAATTCAGGAGTCATCAAGCTCGCCCGCCTGTCGTGGCGCTATCTGTGGGCGCGGCCCTTGGCGGCTGTGCTGAACCTGCTGGTGCTCACGCTGGGCCTGGCTGCCATCACGCTGGTGCTGCTGGTGGCCACGCAGCTTGACAAGGCGTTTGAGCGCGACCTGAACGGGATCGACCTGGTGGTGGGCGCCAAGGGCAGCCCGCTGCAGCTCATCCTGGCGGGCGTGTTTCACATCGACGTGCCCACGGGCAACATCCCGCTGCAAGAAGTGCAGGCGCTGCAAAAGAACCCGTTGGTGGCGCAGGTGATTCCGCTGAGCCTGGGCGACAGCTATCAGGGCTTTCGCATTGTGGGCACCACGCCCGACTACGTAGCGCACTATGGGGCCACATTCGCCGAAGGTGCGCTGTGGCAGCAGCCCATGGATGCGGTGCTGGGCGCCAGCGTGGCGCGTGGCATTGTGAAAGCCAGCCACACGGAGGGGCCGCTGGTGGGCGCCACCTTCATCGGCAGCCATGGCTTGGGTGGGGGAGGGCACGCGCACGGCGACCACCCCTACCGCGTGAGCGGCGTGCTCGCACCCTGCGCCTGCGTGCTCGACCGGCTCGTCCTGACCAGCACCGAATCCGTCTGGATGGTGCACGAGACGGCCACCGCCAACGACGCCGAAGACCTGCAAATCTTGAAAGAAGAGCGCGAAGTGACCGTGGCCCTGGTGCGCTACCGCACACCCATGGCGGCCGTCATGCTGCCCCGCCAGATCAACGCCGACACCGCCATGCAGGCGGCCGTGCCCGCCATCGAGGTCACGCGGCTGCTGCGCCTGCTGGGTGTGGGGGCCGATGTGCTGCGCGCCTTTGGCGGCGTGTTGCTGGCGGTGGCCGCACTCAGCCTGTTCATTGCACTGTGGAATGCCGTGCGCGAGCGCCGGGCCGACTTGGCCATGCTGCGCATGCTGGGCGCGCCGCCTGGCCGCGTGGCCGGGTTGGTGCTGTGGGAGGCGCTGTGGCTGGCAGCACTGGCATCGGCCCTGGGCCTGCTGCTGGGCCATGCGCTGGCCGAAGGGCTGGGGTGGGCGCTCAGCGCCCAGGGGTTGCTGCCGGTCACCGGGCTGGTGTGGTTGCCGGCCGAAGCTGGTGTGCCCTTGCTGGCGGCGGCAGTGGCTGCATTTGCCGCGCTGCTGCCGGCCTTGCAGGCCTATCGCACCGATGTGGCCGATTTGCTGGGGCACGCATGAGAGGGGGCCTGCCCACGATGGGGGTGGCGCCAGCGGTGCTGCACGCCGTGGCAGCGCCACCGGCCCTTTGGTTTCGGGCGTGTGCTGGTTTCCCGGGGCGCCCAGGTCTTCCGCCGTCTTCGTCTTGGTATTCGTTTCGTTTCGTTTTTCAAACCCACCGCACTGAAAGGTTCTTCGTGAAAAAATCATTCCTCGCTCTGGCCCTGGCCCCTTGGTTGCTGGCAGGTGCCCTCGCGCATGCCGAAGGCCATAGCGACAAGGAGACCAAGGCCGACATTGAGCGCCACCGCGCCATGGCGGCGGCCCACGAATCCGCCGCCAAGTGCCTGGAATCGGGCAAAGACCACGACCAGTGCCAAAAAGACCTGCAGGCGGCCTGCCGCAATCTGGCCATTGGCAAATACTGCGGGATGAAACACGTTCACTGAGCATCCTGCGCACGCACCGCTTGGACAGTGTGCGCAGCGGATCGGATCGGATCGGGCTGCCCGGTGTAAAACACGGCCATCGCTATCGATATAGCGCGTCTTTGCAACTACGCAGGCCGGCCGAGCCCGCAGTGGCCCTCGGCGCGGTGATTCGCGCAGAGGGTCCCTCAGAACCTGTTCAAAGTGCCGTATTGGTTGCCTCATTGGTTGCTGCATTCACTCACCGCCACCCTTGGCCCCGTTTTCAAACCCCACCATGAGCATGTTGCCCCCTACACCCCGAATCACCCCCCGCCTGCGCTGTGCCACGCAACGCGCGCCAGCGCTTGCACGGTTGCTCAGGATCGGGGTGGTGGTGGCGGGCTGGGGGATGGTGGCGCTAGTGGGCAGCGGGGTGCACGCTCAACCGCAATCTAAAGCGCGGCCGCAATTGCAATCACAGTCGGCCATGGGCACGGCGCCCTCGGCAGCGGCCAGCGCCGCCGCTGCGCACGCATCGGGCGCCCCTGCTTTGGCAACAGGGGGCAGTGCGCCCGTGCTCTCGTCCCCACTGCCTGCGGGCGCGGGCATGGGGGGATTGCCCGCTGGCAGCGGCCCGGGTTATCACAGCCCCAGCAGTCCGATTGCGCCGCTGCCCCAGCGCGCGGATGTGGTGCCATGGTCCACGCTGTCGGATCTGACCAAAAAGACCACCAAAGACGCTGTGCTGCCGGTGTTCAGCGCCCGGCAACAGGTGTTGAACAAAACGGTGCAGCGCATTCAGGGCTTTATGGTGCCGCTGGACGCCAAGCCCACACAAACCCATTTTTTGCTGACCTCGGTGCCGTTGACCTGCGCTTTTTGCATTCCCGGCGGGCCTGAGAGCATGGTCGAGGTCAAAGCCCGCACCCCTGTGCGCTATTCGCTGGAGCCGGTGGTGGTAGAGGGCCAGTTCACCCTGCTCCCCAACGACCCCTATGGCCTGTATTACCGGGTGGTCAATGCGGCGCCGGTGAACTGAACCAGCGCGTTCCACGCCGAAGGCCCGCTGCGCAAGCACTCAACCACCACGACAAGACAAAACAAGCGGCACGAGCGGCACATGCTGCACATTGCTCCCTACGCCAGCGTTTCCCGCCCCGTTTTTTTCTAATTCTTTTCGTTTTCTGATTCCCCACCCCGTTCCGTGAGCCGCCCACCCGCATATTCTTCCGCTGCCCAGGCAGGCCGATCCCCGCTGCATGCGGTGGTGGCTGGCATGGCGCGGCACGCCTTGGGGCACTTAGTGAGGCACTCCGTGGGGCGGGGCCTGCGCGGGGTGGGCGCTCAGGCTGCGCTGGTGTGGCTGCTGCTGGCGCTGGTGCTGGCGCCCACGCTGGGCCGTCTGCACCAAATCTCCCATGGCCGTACGCTTGACCGGATGCACGCGGGGCAGGCAACGGCCCAACAGCACAAGCCATCGCCAGCCGCCATGCTGGCGGCTGCTGTTCCAACGCCCCGGCCAGCGGCCGCTC
>RCMZ01000447.1_pt1 | contig 46265 bp, 39 predicted proteins | sample 2041141 | NCBI WGS metagenome assembly RCMZ01 (sample SAMN09708263, study PRJNA481090) | Wastewater metagenome, whole genome shotgun sequencing project. | biome: sewage; isolation source: Davis station wastewater (DW) | place: Antarctica: Davis Station | collected 2010-03-01 | reverse complement strand
AAATTGAGCAGAAGCAGTTGAACACCTGGGTCAGTTTTCAGTCGGCAGAACAGCCTCTACTGGGTCAGTTTTCGGTCAGCGGCAACAGGGGGGGCGGGTTTTCGGGATTATTTTGCGTATTCACACGTACAGCCAGCACCGGCGAGATTGGGTGGACTTGACTATCCGTTTGCACAATCACTGACCAATTGTTTGCATTCGATTTGATCGGCGAACGCTGTAGCCCGGCCTGCATAAAGCAGCCGCGAGCGGACTTTTTGCTTGTAGCAGCAGTGACCAAGACAGAGTATTTGAGGCTTAACGTAATTTTCACGCTTGTCCGACAGGCGACTTACATCACCCGGCGTAGATTTGGTGACACCATTATTACGTTCTCCAGGTGTCCAGGTGTCTGACTCGCTACCGTGCCTAAATCCCGTTTCTAGATTTAGAATTGGCCTCAGTCGCAGCGCATTAACCATGCTTGTAGCTGTATGGCTGATGCTAAGCATGAACTTCCCTTTCTGGCGCAAGGTTTGGGATGGCGTGGGCGGTTTGAGCAACGACAACCTTGGATTTCTGCTTAGCCTGCCTCTGTTTGTCTGGATATGGCTGTACTTACTGCTCAGTTTGCTAGCCTGGGGACGTCTGACCAAGCCGGTGCTGTCACTCATGGTCCTGGTCTCCGCAGCTGCGGGCTACTTCATGAACAGCTATGGCATCGTCATCGACTATTCCATGTTGACCAATGTGGTGCAGACCGATAGTGCAGAAGCACTTGAGCTGCTCAATTGGCGTCTGCTGCTCTGGATTTTCGCGTTTGCGGGCTTACCGATACTTCTCATTAGTCGTGTACGTCTGCTGGCACGTGGCTGGAAACGGGAGACCTTAGGTAAGTTAGGCAGCATGGTCTTATTGCTAGCTTGTCTGCTTGGTATGACGATGAGCTTTTACCAGCCCTACGCCTCACTGATCCGCAACCACCGTGAAGTCCGCTTGCTACTGGTTCCGTCGAACGTTGTCGCAGCTCTACACGGTTATCTAAAACGGGTGCTGACAGTGCCGACCAAGCTCGAAGTCGTGGGTGCAGATGCTCATCGTTTAGCTCCTGTTGTGCTCGGGGCAAAGCCCCGCGTGATTATGCTGGTCGTGGGGGAGACCGCTCGAGCATCCAACTTCTCGCTCAATGGCTATGGCCGACCAACTAACCCCCAACTCGCCAAACGCGATGTCATCAATTTCAGCAAGGCCAGCTCATGTGGTACGGCAACTGCTGTGTCGGTTCCCTGCATGTTCCAGGATGTTGGCAAAGACAACTATAAGGACTCGATGGCAGAGAGCCGCGAGGGTCTGCTGGATGTCCTCCAGCGCGCAGGAATTTCTGTACTCTGGCGCGACAATAACTCTGGTTGTAAAGGGGTGTGCAATCGAGTTCCTTACGAGGATGTCTCGCATCTTGATGTGCCGACGCTATGTGCGGATGGTGAGTGTCACGATGAGGTTTTACTGCACAACCTGCAGGCCTACCTCGACAAGCTCGATCACGATGCAGTCATTGTTTTGCACATGAAGGGGAGCCACGGCCCGGCTTATTACAAACGTTACCCCCCGGCTTTCGAGAGGTTTACGCCGGTTTGCAAGGAGGTCCAGCTTGATCGCTGTGATCGCGAGAGCATCGTAAACGCGTATGACAATAGCCTGGCCTATACCGACCATGTGTTGTCAGCTGCCATCGACCTTCTTAAACGCAATGACGCACAGCTGAATACGGCCATGCTCTATCTGTCCGATCATGGTGAGTCACTAGGAGAGAGTGGCATCTATCTGCATGGCGTGCCCTATGCCATGGCACCCAGTGAGCAGACGCATATCCCTATGCTGCTTTGGTTGTCTGATGGCCTACAGCACAGCACCGGCATTAGCGCTCAATGCATGCAGCGGCAGAGTGCCAATGAAGTGTCGCAAGACAATCTGTTCCACTCGATGCTCGGTCTGATGAGCGTGCAGGCATCGGTGTACCAACCAAAGCTGGATTTGTTCCGGTCCTGCTGGTCACAGAGCATCGTGCAGGCCGCAAAACTAACAGATCAGTCTAGTAACTGAACCAGCCTGATTTTGTATAGGAAGTTTCATTTTGCCCACGAGCCCGCTCCGGCCCCACTACATCACGCAGCTGAAGTGTTGAATGACCGCTTTTGGCCGTTTTCTGCCAGTCAATCGGTACAGCCTACTGGTCAGGTCGAATGCAATCGCTGGTCAGGACCAATGCAACTGATTGGTCAGTTGGGTGCAATTACGCAGTTATGGTCTTTGTGACGCGGCCTGGCCTCTTTCTGAATTGTGTCAGTGGAGCTGATCAGGCGTCGGATAGAAACCCTGAGGAAGAAATTTCTGATAGTCCACTAGGGATTGGTATCCACCTGGCTGGAACGAGGCGATGACGTAGAAGCTTCCCGTGTATGTGTGAATCACCCAGAATTCTCCTTCCAGTTCGATACGCAGGATGTCCGAGGTGCGAATCAAACGCCCATCGGCAAATCGCCCACCGAGCGGATCAGCCCTGACATGCCGGTGCGTTACTCCCAGGCAGCAGCATACTGCGATATGGGCATCAGTGAGATAGGCCGTGACCGGCTTGCTGAAAGGGTATGCGTTTGCCTTCAGCAGCTTCTGCATATTCTCGGGGGAAACTGAGCGCATTGCTGCTCCTTACAGACCAATGATCAACTTTGGGTTGAAGCCGTGTGCTCTTCGGGATACTTCATGGCTTATATCAAGCATGAAATGGTATCGGCGCTGGCAGGCTTACGAGTTCCGGGCCCCAGTAGCAGGTACACAGAATTGAGCGTTCTGAAATGAAATCCCTCGCTGAACTGATGCAGCTCACGAAGTCGCCGACATCCCATCTTCGCTCGCTGTCGAAGACAACCTGGTGCGCATAGATCAAAGCCGGCTGGCGTTGTGTCTTCTCTAGGGCATGTCGTTGCGTGTCGGTGGTCTCTATATCGAGCCATATCCAGTCGCGCACTAGGCAAAAATTTCCATTAGGGAAGTTCTTTCGGGCATAGCGGAGTGCTTCTTCGTCGGACATGGAGCAGCCGGGCAGAGGTACCCCTGTAACCTGGAAAAGCCCAATCAAGGCGCTGAGGTCAGTCATCTCTTGAACCCCAGCTGTAGGTGTAAGGGAAGTTGGGATCCAGTCGCGCGAGTTGTAGCGCGCTTGTCAGGGCTTCTGCATCGGCGAGGCCTGCGCGCCCTGAGCCTTTTCCGATTGTCGTGACAAGATGCTCCATGATTAGCTCCAGTCTCTCGGTGGCAGTCCTGAAACTAAACCGCTCCATGTTGGCAATGATGTTGCACAGCAGATCAATTGCCTGCGGCAATTGTTTAACCGAGACGGTGCCGAAGCTGCCCCCAAAAGCTGTCGTGAATTCCCGCTCCATCGTTACGACCCGCGTAATTTGCCCGTTGGGGTCGCCGTGCATGCTCTGCCAGAGCGTTATTGCGTTCAGGACTTGTTGGGGCGTGGGAGTTAAAAACTCTTTTGGACGTTTGGTAGTCATGATGGCTGCCCTGAGTTAGAGCGCCGGTTGGCGGTTTTTTTGAAGTGAGGAAAGCATCTTCCTAAGAGTATTGGCCATCTGATCTTGTTTCTTGATCCGCCGTAGTGCTCTTTGCATATCAGCATTTTTCTCCAGCATCTGTGCGGTGTCTTGATCGGCCTTGCTCCATGCAGAGCGATACTTGTTCAGGCACTCTATGGCTGCGGGCCTGCTGTCCGGGCAAAGTTGATCCATGATGTGATCAATGAAGTTTGGAGTCAGTCGTAGCGGCAAATAGTAGAGCGAGCCCCCAGCTTCCTGTGCTTCCTCAATAAGGAGGTCGCTTCCAAATTCTGTGATGGCAATCTCTGCCAGGTACGTTTGTGCGCCTAACGACTGAAGCAGTGATTTCAGTTCCACGCGGAGTTGCAGCGATTCCATGTTCATTTTGAGCTGAAGCTTGCCGCCTGCGGGTGTGGTTTGTGTCGTTGTGATCACGGGCTTCTCCAGTAATTTGAAAATCTGATTTGTGTTTATTGACAATGGTGCGTTGGTGCTGGTAGCGAAACAAGGTAATGCTATGCCATCACGATGTGTTGCGTCAAAGGTGGCTTGATACTTCCTTTTCTGAGCGCGATAGATGAGCTACGAAAAGGTGTTGGGCGAGGTAGTCAGAGACGTGAGGCTTCGGGCTGGCCTCACGCATGAAGCTTGTGCTGAAGTCGTCAACGCTACCCACTTACGCCAGATCGAGAAGGGACTGGCCGCAGTCAGAATCGACACGCTGGTAGCGCTATGTGGAGTGCTGGGCGTTTCACCAAGCCAACTGCTTTTGGTTGCTGAGGCGCGTTCGGCTGGTCAGGAGGTTGAAGAGCACCTTGACGCGAACAACAAGCAAATTCTGAGGCTTCTGGAGGTTGGGCGTTTCGAGCCTGTCACCTCAAAAGATGCAGCGAGAGGAATTCGTGGCCAGAAGGCTGATGCAACGCGCGATGAGACTCGTCGATTGCAGGCCGAAGGCCTATCTAAAGCTGATATCGCCCGTCAGTTAGGCGTGACGGTGAGGACAGTCGAGCGTTATTGGGTCAAACCTGTCACTCAGGAGTGACTAGGCGCCATCTACATTGGGTTTCACGTCTTATGCGACATAGTCCGTGTGCAGCACCGGGAGCGTGCGACAGCCCAAGTGAATCGCAGATGTGGCGCGGCAATACTCACTGCGTGTCGCGTTTCCGGCAATACGCAGGCCCTTTCTCCGGCCTGAACGCCTAATCCCGTACCCGTTTGGGAGGTAGCACAAGCCCATCGGAGTGTTGCCTGGGTGTCAATCTGCGAGCTAAAGCGCTCGTTGCGTTCAGTAGCAGCAATAATGAAACGGTACGCAAAACGGTACGCAAATTTTTTATCGAGCCCATAAACGACAAAAGGCCAGCGCGATGGCTGACCTAAGTCGTTGTTTCATATGGTGGGCCTGCACGGACTTGAACCGTGGACCAAAGGATTATGAGTCCTCTGCTCTAACCAACTGAGCTACAGGCCCCAGAAAGCGGGGCGATTATAACGAGGCCCTGGCGCTTGCGCCAACGCTACGCGGTGCGCAGGGGAATTATCTGGTGGTTGCGGGTGTTTCCAATGGTGTAATGCAAAACCCCCAGCCGGGGCTGGGGGTTTTGGTGTTACTCGTCGAGGAAGGAGCGTAGGTGCTCGCTTCGTGACGGGTGGCGCAGCTTGCGCAGTGCCTTGGCTTCGATCTGGCGGATACGTTCGCGGGTTACATCGAACTGTTTACCAACTTCCTCAAGGGTGTGGTCGGTATTCATGTCGATGCCGAAACGCATGCGCAGCACCTTGGCTTCGCGAGCGGTGAGGCCGCCGAGGACTTCGCGGGTGGCTTCTTTGAGGCTTTCCACGGTCGCCACGTCGATCGGCGATTGCATGGTGGAGTCTTCAATGAAGTCGCCCAGGTGCGAATCTTCGTCGTCGCCGATCGGGGTTTCCATGGAGATCGGCTCTTTAGCGATCTTCAATACCTTGCGGATTTTATCCTCAGGCATTTCCATGCGCTCGCCGAGCTCTTCTGGAGTCGGTTCGCGACCCATTTCCTGCAGCATCTGCCGGGAAATACGGTTGAGCTTGTTGATTGTCTCGATCATGTGCACCGGAATACGGATGGTGCGGGCCTGGTCGGCGATCGAGCGAGTGATCGCCTGACGGATCCACCAGGTGGCATAGGTCGAGAACTTGTAGCCGCGACGGTATTCGAACTTGTCGACCGCTTTCATCAAGCCGATGTTGCCTTCCTGGATCAGGTCGAGGAACTGCAGGCCGCGGTTGGTGTACTTCTTGGCGATCGAGATCACCAGGCGCAAGTTGGCTTCAACCATCTCTTTCTTCGCGCGACGGGCCTTGGCCTCGCCGATCGACATGCGACGGTTGATGTCTTTGATATCGCTGATGGTCAGGCTGCATTCAGCTTCCAAGGCGATCAGCTTTTGCTGGCAGCGTTGGATGTCCGGTTGCACGCGACCAATAGCTTCGGCGTACTTGCTTTTGCCTTTAGCCAGAGCGTCGCTCCAGCTTTCTTCGATTTCATTGCCTGGGAACAGGCGCAGGAAGTCGGCGCGGGGCATGCGTGCATCACGTACGCACAGCTGCATGATGGCACGTTCCTGGGCACGAATGCGTTCCAGGGCGCTGCGCACCTTGACGACTAATACTTCGAATTGCTTCGGTATTAGCTTGATCGGCATGAACAGCTCGGCCAAAGCTTGCAGCTCTGCAATCGCTTGCTTGCTGCTGCGGCCGTGCTTCTTCAGGACCTTTTTAGTCTTTTCCAGTTGTTCGGCTACGGCGCCGAAACGCTGACGAGCGATTTCTGGATCGGGGCCAGTCTCGACCTCCTCTTCCTCTTCGTCAGTGCCTTCTTTTTCTTCTTCGTCATCGGCCTTTTCAGCTGCAGGCGCGACTTCGATTACCGGCTCGGCTTCTGGGGGTGCTGGAATGCCGTCATCGGGGTCGATATAGCCGCTGAATACATCGGTCAATTTACCGGATTCGGTAGTGACACGCGTGTACTCGGCCAAGATGCCGTCAACGGTACCTGGGAAGTGGGCCATAGCGGCCATGACTTCGCGGATACCTTCCTCGATGCGTTTGGCGATTTCAATTTCGCCTTCGCGGGTAAGGAGCTCCACGGTACCCATTTCACGCATATACATGCGCACAGGGTCAGTGGTGCGGCCGATGTCGGTTTCTACGGCAGCCAGTGCGGCGGCAGCTTCTTCGGCGGCGGCTTCGTCGGTATCAGCTCCAGCTAGGAGCAGGGCATCGGCATCCGGAGCTGTTTCGAATACATTGATCCCCATGTCGTTAATCATGCGGATGATGTCTTCGACCTGTTCTGGATCGGAAATTTCTTCCGGCAGGTGATCGTTGACGTCTGCGTAAGTCAGGTAACCCTGCTCACGACCGCGACTGATTAGCTCTTTGAGGCGGGACTGTTGTTGCGCTTTTCCGGACATAACACCCTATCCATTGAAGGTTTGGCGGGCAAAAAACAAGCCGCGGATTATACCCGAGAAAGCCCCTTATGCGCCAGTTGGGGGCGAAGTAATTACGGCAGTGTTGCGGCTGAGCAGATTGCGCAGCTGATCTTTTTCCTCGGCGCTTAACTCACTTTGCCGGGCTTTGAGGAGTAAATGCTCCAAGCTACGCTCACGCTGGCGCGCTGCTAGCCTAGTTATTGTGTCGAAAAACTGTTGTTCAAGGCTGTCTGCTGAGATTAGCCATTCCTTTTCCGCTAGGGCCTGCAGTAAACGACCTTGTTCGGTGCCGTGCCAGCGCGCAATCAGCTGCAGGCTACGTAGCTTGGGGTTCTTTTGTAGCGCGCCGAGCAGCGCAACCAGTAGTTGGGCGTATGTGTCGTCTTCGGCGGCAAAGTGGCTGGCGTCTTCGACTTTGTGCGCCAGTGCTGGGTGATGCAGCAGTGTGCGCAGTGCGGTGAGGGTCGGCGATTCGACGCTTACAGGCTTGCGTGGGGTGCGTGGCTGGTTGTCGCGGCTGCCTTTTTTCCAGTTTTTGTCTTTGTTCCAGCCTTTGCTGTCGCCCTTTTGCCAGTTCTTTTGTGGCTCGAAATCCTGGTTGGAGGGTTCGATGTAATGAGCGTAATCAGCGATGTCGTCGTAATTGGGTGGCCCGTCGTAGCTATTACTGTTGCCGCTGCCGAAGTCCGCGTGTTCGGGTGCGACATTGGCTGGGCTGGTTGTGCTGTTGCGGATGGCCGGGCTGGTGTCTTCGCTGCTCAGGCCGGTGATTTCGCTCAGGCGTTGACGCATTAGGGTGCGCAGGTTGGCGCCGGGGATTTTATCAATCAGTGGCGCGGCCAGCGTTGCTAAGTGAGCTTTGCCTTCCAGTGAGCGTGGATCAGCCTCCTGGGTCAGTTGCTGAAAGAAGTAGTCGGCTAATGGTTGTGCTTGTTGGCTGATGCGGGCACGGAAGGCGTCTGTGCCTTCGGCGCGCACTAGGGTGTCGGGATCTTCGCCTTCGGGCAGAAACAAGAAGCGGGCGCGCCGGCCATCCTGCAGGCTTGGCAGGGTTGCTTCGAGTGCGCGCCAGGCGGCCTTGCGGCCCGCTGAGTCGCCATCAAAGCAGAATAATACGCTGGGCACGATGCGAAATAGGCGCTTTAGATGTTCTTCGCTGGTCGCGGTGCCGAGTGTGGCGACGGCGTTACGCAGGCCTTGTTGGGCGAGGGCGATGACGTCCATGTAGCCCTCGACCACCATAATTTCGTCGAGGTTGCGATTGTTCTGGCGTGCTTCATATAGGCCGTAGAGCTCTTGGCCTTTATGGAATACGGGGGTTTCTGGGGAGTTCAGGTACTTGGGTTTTTCGTCGCCCAGCACTCGGCCACCGAAGGCGATGATGCGGCCGCGGCTGTCGCGGATGGGGAACATCACTCGGTCGCGAAAGCGGTCGTAGCGTTTGACCTTGTCCGGGTTTTCGGCGTTTTCCACCATCAGGCCAGCGTCGATTAAGTGCTTCTGCGCCAGGCTGTCGCCGCCGAGGTGCTTGGACAGGTTGTCCCAGCCGGGAGGTGCGAAGCCAAGGCCAAAGTCGCGGGCTATTTCGCCAGATAGGCCGCGTCCTTTCAGGTAAGCGACGGCTGCTTGGCGTGTCGGGTGGCTCTTCAGTGCTTGGCGATAGAACTCGGCTGCGGCGGTGAGTAGCGGATAGAGCGGCGAATCGGTGGGTTGGCGCGGCGTGTGCGGCCGTCCAGTTTCTTCGCGGGGCACTTCCATGCCGGCTTGTTTGGCGAGATCTTCCACGGCTTGGACGAAGTCCAAATGGTCGTGGTCCATGACAAAGCCGAGGGCGTTACCGCCGGCGCCACAGCCGAAGCAGTAGTAAAACTGTTTATCCGGGCTGACGCTAAAGGAGGGGGTTTTCTCCTTGTGGAAAGGGCAGCAAGCGCTGTAGTTCTTGCCGGCCTTTTTCAGTTGTACACGCGAGCTCACCACGTCGACGATGTCGGTGCGGTTCAGGAGGTCGTCAATGAACGATTGAGGGATTAGGCCGGCCATAAGGGGTCAGGATACTGCTTGCGAGTGGTGGCTGGGCATGCGGCCAAAACAAAAAAACTCCGGCCATTCGCAAATCTGCGAAGCGGAGTGATGTTCGGTTAAAACAAAATGCCCGACCGAGGTCGGGCATTTCGCTGAAACGCTAACAGTGCGGCGTGTAACTTAGTACATGCGCACGTGACGGCGCTGTTCGCGCTGCACTTTCTTAGCGTGACGCTTAACAGCAGCAGCTGCTTTTCGCTTACGCTCCGACGTTGGCTTTTCGTAGAATTCGCGGCTACGCACTTCAGCCAGTACACCGGCTTTTTCGCAAGAGCGCTTGAAGCGACGCAGAGCTACGTCGAAGGGTTCGTTCTCTTTAACTTTGACGGCTGGCATCGAGGGCTTACCTTTACTGTACCGATGGTGAACGCACTCTTGGCAAATGGCACTGGAGAACGTCGGGTTTTAAGGGTTGCGGATGTTAAACCCTTAGCGCGAGGAATGCAAAGCCTCTGATCGAAAAGCACTGGTCGCTGCGGGGGACGAGGACTATCATGCTCGGCTTCGATTTTGCCCACCCCTAAAGGCGCAAACCCATGCTAGTGCTGGGATTAGAGACTTCCTGCGACGAAACCGGTGTCGCGTTATACGACAGTGAGCACGGCCTGCTGGCCGATGCGCTGTTCAGTCAAATTGATTTGCACCGTGCTTATGGCGGTGTGGTGCCTGAGTTGGCCTCGCGCGATCATGTTAAGCGCATGCTGCCGCTGATCCGTCAGGTGCTGGACGAGGCCGGTCGCACGGCTCAAGACATCGACGCGATTGCCTATACCGCCGGCCCTGGTCTGGTGGGTGCCTTGCTGGTCGGCGCTTCATGCGCTCAGGCCTTGGCCTTTGCGTGGGAGATTCCGGCGTTGGGCGTGCATCACATGGAAGGTCATTTGCTGGCGCCGATGCTGGAAGAGCAGCCGCCGCAGTTTCCATTTGTGGCGTTGCTGGTGTCCGGTGGCCATACCCAGTTGGTGCGGGTGGATGGCATTGGTCGTTATGCCTTGCTCGGCGAGTCGCTAGACGATGCAGCCGGCGAGGCCTTTGATAAAACCGCCAAGATGCTCGGGCTGGTTTACCCCGGCGGCCCAGAGATTGCGCGGCTGGCCGAGCTTGGTCAGCCGGGGCGGTTTGTCTTCCCACGGCCGATGACTGATCGACCTGGCTTGGATTTTAGTTTCAGTGGCTTGAAGACCTTTGCCTTAAACACTTGGCAACAACAGCGTACGGGCGGCGAGTCTGACGAGCAGGTGCGTTGCGATATCGCCCTAGCGTTTCAGCAGGCGGTGGTGGAAACACTCACGATCAAATGCAAGCGTGCACTGAAACAAACACACCTTAAGGATCTAGTTATTGCCGGTGGCGTGAGTGCCAATCAATCGCTGCGCGCAGGTCTAGAGAAAATGCTCAAGGAGCTGGGTGGGCAGGTGTTCTATGCGCGGCCACGGTTCTGTACAGACAACGGTGCGATGATCGCCTACGCCGGTTGTCAGCGTTTGCTGGCGGGTCAGCAGGATGGCCCGGCGATTGGCGTGCAGGCACGCTGGCCGATGGAGCAACTGTTGCCGTTATGACCCGGCTTCATGTTGAGTGCTCAAAAATGCCGTTCGCGCCCGGCGAATAGGTCGCGTAAATTGCCGCGGTGGCGCCACACAATCAGCCCGCACAGCGCGCTCATGGGTAGCAGGGCGCCGGGTTGTTGCCAGGCCAGCAAGGGCAAGGTCAGGGGGGTTGCGATCAGCGCGGCGAGGGAGCTGATGCGGGTTAGTTGGAAGCTCAGCAACCATGCACAGACGGCCAGTAACGCGGCGGGCGGATAGAGGCCCAAAAGCATGCCGGCCGCAGTGGCGACGCCTTTGCCACCACGGAAGCGAAAGTACAGCGGATAGAGATGGCCCACGACGGCCGCCAAGCCGATCCAGGCCTGTTGCTGAATGCTGAAGTGCCACGCGGCGGCTACCAGCACCGGCACTAAGCCTTTGCTCAGGTCGCCAAGCAAGGTGAGGATGGCCAGTTTTTTACCCGCCAGACGCAGCATATTGCTGGCGCCGGGGTTGCCGGAACCACCATCGCGGGGGTCCCTGCCACCCGTAAGGCGACTAAGCAGGATGGCAAACGACAGTGAGCCAAGCAGGTAGGCGAGGATCGCCAAGAGCCAAAACATGGTTTCCATTCCGGGGCGAGTAGGCCCTGATTCTAACGGCGCATGACGCCCTTGTCGTGCCGGAGCAGCAAACGTGGACAGAGTGTTTATCGAGGGGCTGGAGGTCGATACCGTGATCGGCGCCTACGACTGGGAGCGCGAGATTCGTCAGTGCCTGCGCCTGGACCTGAGCTTCGCGTGGGATAACCGCCAGCCAGCGGCCAATGATGACCTGAGTCTGGCACTGGATTACGCAACGGTTTCGGCGCGCATCCAGGCGTTTGCTCAGGATGCGCAATTTATCTTGGTGGAAACCTTCGCTGAGCGCCTGGCTGCGGTGCTGATGAGTGAGTTTCAGATTCCCTGGTTGCGCCTCAAGTTGACCAAGCCTGGCGCTGTGCCGGCCGCCAGTGGCGTGGGCGTGGAGATTGAGCGCGGATGCCTGTGACGCGAATTTTTCTCGGCCTTGGCAGCAATACCGAGCGCGCCCGCCACCTGTGTGCTGGGCTTGATGCGCTGGCTGAATTTATTGGCTCACTGCAGTGCTCGCCGGTGTTTGAGAGCGAGCCGGTGGGGATCAAAAGCGGTGCGTTTTTCAATCTGGTGGTCTCGGGCGATACCGACTTGTCGTTGGTAGAGCTGGACCGGCGGCTAAAGCTGATCGAGGCCGATAATGGTCGGTATGCCCCTGATCGTAAGGGGCTACCGCTGGATATCGACGTCTTGCTGTATGGCGAGCAGGTTGGCGATTTCGATGGCTTGGTGCTGCCTCGCGCAGAAATCCTCAGGAATGCCTTCGTGCTGTGGCCATTGGCGCTGCACGCGCCTGAAGTTTTACACCCAGGCGTGCGCCGCAGCTTCGCTGACTTGTGGCAAACAGCGCAGATCTCGCAGCAGTTACAGCCGATCGCCTTTCAATGGCGCGGTAACGAACTGACGCCGGCAGAGCTGCTGGCGCATCCGCATGCATCGTCCATGTCTAACTAAGACACTGGTTAATACCTTGCTCAGGTAGCATCGGGTTGCGGTTTTTGCGCGTTGCTTTTGTAGGCTTTAAGTGCCTGTAGACGTTCGTGTTTTAGTGCCGCGCCGAGCTCCTCGCCTTTAAGGCCCTGTGCCAACAATGGTTGCACGGCTACCGCGCGGGCGGCGTCTGCGGCATGGAGCAGGTAGGCGGCTTGCGGGTACTCACGCTGCTCAAAACCCAAGCGCCCGCGGGCATCCATTTCACAGGCAGCGACAAACTCGGCGAAGCGTTGCGGGCGCCGGTAAATATCGAAGCTCTGTAAAAGCTCCAGCAAGGTCGAGGGTTTTAGTTCGAGGGCGCGGTGGCCGTGGGTGTGGTATTCGCACACCAGCAAGGCCAGATCTTGGCAGTCTTTCGGCGCTTTACAGCGCGCGTTGACCGCGCGTACTAGCTTGAGACCGCGCACTTCATGGGCGATATGGCGTGGCCAGTCGGCGGCGGGCGTGTTGCCTTTGCCTAGATCATGCAGCAGGCAGGCCCAGCGCACAGTGAGTGGCTGTGCGTGCGCCGCGCATTGTTGCAGGACCATCAGCAGGTGCACGCCGGTGTCGATTTCTGGGTGATGCAGGGCGGTTTGCGGCACACCGAACAGAGCGTCGACCTCGGGTAGCAGTTTGTTTAGGGCGCCGCAGTCGCGCAGCACCTGAAAGAACACGTCGGGGCGCGGCTCCATCAACGCGCGGGATATCTCCTTCCAGCTGCGCTCAGCGGTCAGCGCCTGTAACTCACCAGACTCACTGAGTTTGCGCATCAGCGCCAGGGTTTCTTTGGCTACGCGAAAGCCCAGCGGCGCATAACGGGCAGCAAAGCGCGCCACCCGCAGCACCCGCAGCGGGTCTTCAGCAAAGGCAGGGGACACGTGCCTGAGCAGGCGGGCTTGAAGGTCACGCTGACCGCCGTAAGGGTCGTACAGCTGGCCTTGCTCATCCTCGGCCATGGCGTTGATGGTGAGGTCGCGACGAATTAGGTCGGCTTCGATGCTGACATCCGGGCTGGCAAAAAAAGTAAAGCCGCCGTAGCCCTGGCCGGATTTGCGCTCGGTGCGAGCGAGGGCGTATTCCTCACCTGTTTGCGGGTGGAGAAAGACCGGGAAGTCGTCGCCGACCGGGCGAAAGCCCTGCGCCAGCATTTGTTCGACCGTGGCGCCAACCACCAGCCAATCGATGTCTTTTACCGGCTGGCCGAGCAAGCGGTCGCGTACAGCGCCGCCGACCTTATAAATTTGCATGGGAACTCCTTCGTCAGGGCTACAGCATACCGCCTGAACTGGGAGTTTGGCGCCTCAGAGGGCCATGGGCACTTGTTGCAGCAGCGCGTTGCAGGCCTTGCGTAGCTGTTGGTCGCTGTCCCACGTGGGGCTGAGGCCGGTGTCGACTTGGCCTTCCCAGAGTACGTGGTCCTGCGGATCGGTCAGGCGTAGATGCAGGGTGGCGTGTTCTTCTTTGAGGCGATGCACGCTTTGATATGGGCCGAGCAAGCCAGGTGGGGGCATATCGATGCTGAGGTCTACCGGCTCCCGGCGCAGGCCGAGCCAGTAGTAAGCGCGCATCTGTACCGGTGAGCCTTCACGGTAGCCACGCAGGCTCAAGCCTTCGCGCAACAGGCTGGTAAGCAACACTGCGCGATCTTCAGGCGATTGACTGTCGTTGCTGGCAGTCAAGGCGATTAGCTGCACGCTATTGTTGCCGCGAAGACCAGGCTGCGCCTGCGTGGTGACCTGCGGCAGCAGTAAGTGGCTGGAGCAGGTGGCGAGGGCTAGGCACACCAGCAAGACGAGAAATACGCGCATCAGCCAAAGGCTCCGGGAAATCCTGCATGCTCGCCACGGGCGGCGACGCGGTCAACCAATCAAATGGGTGGTACGAGGAGATCTAAGTGCGGTTGTTCGCTGTCGTTCTTGGCTGGTACGTGCAGCGTGCTGATTAGCTGATCGCCCTGACGACTTTCCAGATGGATATCAAACCCCCATAGGCGGTGCAGGTGCTTGAGCACTTCTTCGGTAGAGTCACCCAAGGGTTTGCGCTCGTGCTGCTGGTGACGCAGGGTCATGGAGCGATCGCCACGGCGCTCAACGCTCCAGATCTGGATGTCGGGTTCACGGTTGCCAAGGTTGTATTGCGCTGCGAGCAGCTCTCGGATGCTGTGGTAGCCGTTTTCATCGTGGATGGCGGGCACCAGTAGGTCGTCACGGCGGTCGTCGTCGAGGATGCTGAACAGCTTGAAGTCGCGGATTACCTTAGGTGACAGGTACTGCAAAATGAAGCTCTCGTCCTTGAAGCTCTGCATAGCGAATTTGAGCGTGGCCAGCCAATCGCTGCCAGCGATGTCGGGGAACCACAGGCGGTCCTCTTCGGTTGGCTCTTCGCAGATCCGCCGGATATCGCGGTACATGGCAAAGCCCAAGGCATAGGGGTTGATGCCGTTGTAATAGGGGCTGTCGAAGCCTGGCTGGGCGATCACGCCGGTGTGGTACTGAAGAAACTCCAGCATAAAACCATCGGTTACCAGGCCTTGGTCATACAAGTCGTTCATCAGGGTGTAATGCCAGAAACAGGCCCAGCCCTCGTTCATGACCTGGGTTTGCCGCTGCGGGTAAAAGTACTGCGAGATTTTGCGCACGATGCGCACCACTTCGCGCTGCCAAGGCTCTAGTAACGGCGCGTGTTTTTCCAGGAAATAGAGGATGTTCTCCTGCGGTTCGGCGGGGAAGCGTGCGCTGTCCTTCTCCGTATCTTTATTCGCGCTCTTCGGAATGGTGCGCCAGAGGTCATTGATTTGCTTTTGCAAATGCTCTTCGCGGTCGTGCTGGCGCTGGCGTTCTTCCTCGGCGGAAATCGGGTAGGGGCGCTTGTAGCGGTCGACGCCGTAGTTCATCAAAGCGTGGCAGGAGTCCAGCAACTCCTCGACGGCATCGATGCCGTAGCGCTCCTCGCATTGCATGATGTACTGCTTGGCGAACACCAAGTAATCGATGATTGAGCTGGCATCGGTCCAAGTGCGGAACAGGTAGTTGCCTTTGAAAAAGCTGTTGTGGCCGTAGCAAGCATGGGCCACCACTAAGGCCTGCATGCAGATGGTGTTTTCTTCCATTAGGTAGGCGATGCACGGGTCGGAGTTGATTACGATCTCGTAAGCCAGGCCCATTTGCCCACGGCTGTAGGACTTTTCAGTGCTGAGAAAATGCTTGCCGTAAGACCAGTGGTGATAACCCAGCGGCATGCCGACGGAGGCATAGGCGTCCATCATCTGCTCGGCGGTAATCACCTCGATCTGGTTTGGGTAAGTGTCCAAGGCGTAGCGCTTGGCCAGGCGCGCGATCTCGTGGTCGTAGCTGCGGATCAGCTCAAAAGTCCACTCAGAACCAGTGGATAGTGGCTGTGCGGCCCGTTCGCCGGGCGTTTTGCTGTGCGCGCTCATGTCGCTAGCCTGCGTTGGAAGAGTTCGCGGAACACCGGGTAAATGTCGCCGGCGGAGACCAGTTGCTGCTGAGCGAAACTGTCGGCGAACATATCGCCCACCTGCTCATATTCGAGCCACAGCGCCTGGTGCTCGCGCGGGGTGATCTCGACATAGGTGAAGTACTGCATAAACGGCATGATCTGCTTGAGCAGAATGTCGCGACAGACCGGCGAATCGTCGTTCCAGTTGTCGCCGTCAGAGGCTTGGGCGGCGTAGATGTTCCATTCGTTGACCGCATAGCGCTCGGCCATGATCTCCTGCATCAGCTTCAGCGCGCTGGAGACGATGGTGCCGCCGGTTTCTCGCGAGTAGAAAAACTCCTCCTCATCGACTTCCTTGGCGCTGGTGTGATGGCGGATAAACACCACCTCGATCTTGTCGTAATTACGCTTGAGGAACAGGTACAGAAGGATGAAGAAGCGCTTAGCGACATCCTTGGTGGCTTGGGTCATGGAGCCTGAAACGTCCATTAGGCAGAACATCACGGCTTTCGAGCTGGGGTTAGGCTGCTTGGCCAACAGGTTGTACTTGAGGTCGAAGGTGTCGAGGAACGGCACGCGCTTGATCCGTGCCTGCAATTGGCTGATTTGTTCCTCTTGCTGGCGAATGTCATCGAGGTTGCCTGGCTCTTCGCGCAGCAGACGCTCTAGTTCAGCCATGCACGTGCGCAGCTTGGCGCGGCTGCTGCCCGACAAGGCGATGCGCCGTGCGTGGGCCGAACGCAGGGTGCGCACGATATTGATGCGTGATGGGTTGCCGTCATTGCTGATGCCGGCGCGCACGGTCTTGAAGGTTTCGCTGCCGGTCAGGTGGCGTTTAACTAAGTTGGGCAGCTCCAGGTCCTCGAACATAAAGTTGAGGAACTCCTCCTGGGTGATCTGAAATACGAACTCGTCGATACCCTCGCCGGTGTTGCTGGCTTTGCCTGGCCCTTGGCCGCCCGCTCCGCCAGTAGGGCGAGCGATTTGCTCACCAGTGATGAACTCTTTATTGCCAGGATGCACTGCGGTCTGTTTGCCGCCACGACCATGGTGCAGCACAGGCTCGTCGGTATCGCGGCCAGGAATGCTGATCTGCTCGCCGTGCTCCATGTCGGTGATCGAGCGGCGACTGACAGCCTCTTCCACCGCTTTTTTGATGTGCTCACGGTAACGCCGCAGAAAGCGCTGACGGTTGACCGTGCTCTTGTTCTTGCCGTTTAGGCGGCGGTCTATGACATGACTCATGGCAACTCCTCAGAATCCGTATGCGCCGATTAGGCTTGGCAGACGGATTCGCCAGGCGCCGCTAAGCAGCCTGGCGGCAACAGCGATCGGGCGCTTATTGCGACTTGCGCACCCGCAAGTACCACTCGGACAGCAGGCGCACTTGTTTTTCGGTGTAGCCCCGTTCGACCATGCGCGTGATGAAGTCGTTGTGTTTTTGCTGGTCCTCTTTGCTGGCTTTGGCGTTGAAGCTGATGACGGGAAGCAGGTCTTCGGTGTTGGAGAACATCTTCTTCTCGATCACCACACGCAGTTTCTCGTAGCTCAGCCAGGTCGGATTTTTGCCATTGTTGTTGGAGCGGGCGCGCAGCACGAAGTTGACGATCTCGTTGCGGAAGTCCTTCGGGTTGCTGATGCCGGCGGGTTTTTCGATCTTCTCCAGCTCTTCGTTGAGCGCCACGCGGTTGAGGATTTCGCCGGTTTCCGGGTCGCGGTATTCCTGGTCTTGAATCCAGAAGTCGGCGTACAGCACATAGCGGTCGAAGATGTTCTGGCCGTATTCGCTATAGGACTCCAGATAAGCGGTCTGGATTTCCTTGCCGATAAACTCGATATAGCGCGGGGCCAAATACTCCTTCAGGTAGCGCAAGTAGCGCTCGCGCACTTCGGCAGGGAATTGCTCCTGCTCGATTTGCTGCTCGAGCACGTACAGCAAATGCACTGGGTTGGCAGCGATCTCATGAGGGTCGAAGTTGAATACTTTGGAGAGAATTTTGAAGGCGAAACGCGTCGATAGGCCGTTCATGCCCTCGTCGACGCCGGCGCTGTCGCGGTATTCCTGCAGCGATTTGGCTTTGGGGTCGGTGTCTTTAAGGTTTTCGCCGTCGTAGACACGCATCTTCGAGTAGACGTTGGAGTTTTCCGGCTCCTTGAGGCGACTTAGTACGGAGAATTGCCCGAGCATCTTCAAGGTGTCGGGTGCGCAATGGGCATTGGCTAGGGAGCTGTTGGTGAGTAACTTCTGATAAATCTTGATCTCGTCGCTGACCCGCAGGCAGTAAGGCACTTTGACGATGTAGATGCGGTCGATAAAGGCCTCGTTGTTCTTGTTGTTGCGGAAGCTGTGCCATTCAGACTCGTTAGAGTGCGCCAGCAGAATGCCCATAAATGGAATCGAACCTAGGCCTTCGGTGCTGTTGTAGTTGCCTTCTTGGGTGGCGGTAAGCAGCGGATGCAAGACTTTGATCGGCGCCTTGAACATCTCGACAAATTCCATCAGCCCTTGGTTTGCCCGACACAGGGCGCCGGAGTAGCTATAGGCGTCGGCATCGTTCTGTGGGTATTCCTCCAGCTTGCGGATATCCACTTTGCCGACCAGAGCGGAGATATCTTGGTTGTTCTCGTCGCCGGGTTCGGTCTTGGCGATGGCGATCTGGTTGAGAATCGACGGGTAGAGTTTGACCACGCGGAACTGGCTGATGTCGCCGCCGAACTCAATCAGGCGCTTGGCAGCCCAAGGCGACATGATGCTGGACAGGTAGCGCTGCGGAATGCCGAAGTCTTCTTCGAGGATAGTGCCGTCCTCGGCTGCATTAAACAGGCCGAGAGGCGACTCGAATACCGGCGAGCCTTTGATGGCATAGAAGGGTACCTTCTCCATCAGGTGCTTGAGCTTTTCCGCCAGTGATGACTTGCCGCCGCCGACGGGGCCGAGTAGGTAGAGGATTTGTTTCTTCTCCTCCAAACCTTGGGCCGCGTGGCGGAAGTAGGCCACGATCTGGTCGATGCACTCTTCCATGCCATGGAAGTCGGCAAACGCTGGATAACGACGGATTACCTTGTTAGAGAAAATCCTCGATAGTCGCGAATCGCTCGTGGTGTCGACCAATTCTGGTTCGCCGATGGCCATCAGTAGGCGTTCGGCGGCGGTGGCGTAAGCGCTGCGGTCCTGTTTGCACAGGTCGAGGTATTCCTGCAGGGAGTATTCCTCCTGGCGGGTGGTCTCGTAGCGGTTTTGGAAGTGGCTGAAAATAGTCATGACGTCACCTCGCTGTAGCTCGGAGTCGCCATGGGGTCAGTTATGCAGTAGTTGCCACGCAGCTGACGTGAATTCCCCGGGACACCAAAAGTCTGATCAATGGCCATGAGCTGTGATCAAGCAGGGCCTACGGCAAAGAATAGTTCGGAATCGGCGAGGTCAAGGCTTGCCGCGCTCGCGGCAGGTCGATTTGCTGGTGCAGAGCGCGGCAGTTGCGGGTTTGCGGGGAAATATTTTTATTCGGCCGGGCTTTGGCTGACCTCGGCAGGATAGGTACTACGCCATAGTTCGATGCCGCCATCGAGGCTGTAGACCTCGGCAAAACCCTGACCCGCCAAGTAAGCCGCGGCGCTCTGGCTGGAGTTGCCGTGGTAGCAGACCACCACAAGCGGTTGGTCGAGGTCAGCCTTGGTGATGAAGTCGTGCAGGGAGTGGTTGTCCAGATGCTGGGAGCCGCTGATATGACTCGCGGCGAAGCTTTGCGGATCGCGAATATCCACCACCACGCCACCTTGGGCGCGCAGGGCATGGGCTTGGGCCGGGGCGATGCGTTTGAATTCGTTCATGGGCGGGGCTCCTCGCAGCGGGTTTGTTCGTTGGCTGTTGCGGTGGGTTGGCTAGGGCGCTGCTGATCACTGCATTGGCACTGGTGTTTGGCGCCGCTGTCGAGGTTCAGTAGGGTCATGGTGCCGCCCCACACGCAGCCAGTATCTAGGGCCACAACATGAGGCGCGTCGCAGCGTCCTTCGAGGGCTGCCCAGTGGCCAAAAATGATCGTGTGACTGCCGGTCTTGCGATTGTCGTAGCTAAACCACGGGGCAAAACCGGCTGGGGCGCTGTCGGCGCCTTCTTTGCTTTTCAGGTCGAGGCTGCCGTCGGCGCTGCAAAAGCGCATACGCGTTAGGTAGTTAGTGATTACCCGCAGCCGGGTGACACCTTGCAGGTCTTTGTCCCAGCGCGTCGGTTGGTTGCCGTACATGCCGTCTAGGAACTCGGGTAGGCGGCTGTCGTCGCGCAAGACGGCTTGCACTTCCGCCGCGCACTTGAGCGCTTTGCTCAGGGACCACTGCGGCGGGATGCCAGCATGTACCAGCAAGGTGTCGCGCTCAGCATCGTAGTGCAGCAGTTTTTGCTGGCGCAGCCAGTCGAGCAGGTCGTCGCGATCGGGTGCGTCGAGAATTTCCTGCAGGGTATCGCTCTTTTTCAGGCGCTCGCGGTTATGTGCTACGGCCAGCAGGTGCAAATCGTGGTTGCCCAGCACGCAGATCAGCGAGTCGCGCATGGCATACAAAAACCGCAGGGTTGCCAGCGACTGCGGGCCGCGATTGACCAGGTCGCCGACCAGCCATAAGCGATCTTTGCTCGGATCGAAGGCCACTTCGTTGAGCAGGCATTGCAGCGGTTTTAGGCAGCCTTGTAAGTCGCCGACAGCGTAGACGGTCATCTCAGTGCAGGGCTCCTGGAACCACTAGGCGGAACGGGGCGATCACGGCATCGAAGGTGCTGCCATCATCCGCCTGCATCTGGTAGCTACCTTGCATAAAGCCCACGCGAGTGGTCATTAGGGTGCCGCTGCTGTAGCTGTATTCTGCTGCGGGCTCTAGGCGCGGTTGTTGACCGACAACGCCTGGACCGCGAACCTCTTGCACGCGGCCATCGCCGTCGGTAATCACCCAGTGGCGACTGAGCAGCTTGGCGGCCTGCTCACCGCTGTTGTGCAGGGTGACCGTGTAGGCAAAGGCGAAGCGGTTGTGTTCCGGCTGTGACTGTTCCGGGAGGTAGCGCGAGATAACACTTACGTCAATCTGCTGGGCGGGTTTGGACATGGTCAGGGCTCTAGTAAGTAGGGTCGCTGAGCGGCCTAGCGGTGGACTGCTGCCCTGTGGGTGGGCGCGGTCAAAGGCCGGGCTAGGGTCTTAGCTGGCGCTGGTCTGCGGGCTTGGTTGCAGGCTGAGTTGGTCTGCCAGGCGCACGAAAGCGGCCAGATCGAGTTGTTCGGGGCGCAGACTGCCGTCAACGCCGGCGGCTTCGATTTCAGTAGTGCTGAGCAGGGCCTTGAGGGTGTTGCGCAGCGTTTTACGCCGCTGATTGAAGGCTTCGCGCACCACACGCTCAAGTAAACGATGGTCCTTGGCTGGGTGCGGCAACACATCGTGAGGCGTTAGACGCACGATGGCAGAATCCACCTTCGGTGGTGGATTGAAGGCGCCTGGGCCGACATTGAATAGATGCTCTACGCGGCAATGGTATTGCACCATGATCGATAAACGCCCCCAGTCACCGCCGCCCGGCGTTGCCGCTAGGCGCTCGACCACTTCCTTCTGCAGCATAAAGTGCATGTCGCGGATCACCGCGGCATTAGCCAGCAGGTGGAAGATCAGCGGGGTGGAGATGTTGTACGGCAGGTTGCCGACCACGCGCAGGCTGCGCGGCTCGGGATTGAGGCTGTTGAAGTCGAACTTCAGCGCATCGCCTTGGTGCAGGTGGAAGGTCGGCGTGGCGCCGAACTTAGCGCGCAGAATGGGCACTAAGTCGTGGTCCAATTCGATGACATCCAACTGCGCGCCGCTATTGAGCAGACCTTCGGTAAGGGCGCCCTGACCCGGACCGATTTCCAGCAAACGCTCGCCTGGACGGGCGTGAATGCCACGCAAGATGCGATGAATCACCCCTGCGTCGTGCAGGAAGTTCTGGCCGAAGCGCTTGCGCGCACGGTGTTGGTAATTCTCGGTCATGGACGCGGCTCCAAGCCTCAAGCGGCAAGCTTGAGCGAATGCAAAAGGCGATTAGTTTAACAGTGAAGCGTGGCCAGCCCTAAGCGTTAAGCATAAAGGTCCATTGTTTGGGCGTTTATGCTTATTTGTGGGTGGCCATCTGGTAGGCAGTTTCCAGCGCCACTTGCAGGCTTCCGGTATCGATCTTGCCGCTGCCGGCGAGATCCAAGGCCGTGCCATGGTCGACTGAGGTGCGGATGATCGGCAGGCCTAAGGTGATGTTCACCGCGGCGCCGAAGCCTTTGTATTTGAGCACCGGCAAGCCTTGGTCGTGGTACATGGCCAGCACCGCGTCGCAGTGCTCTAGGTGCTTGGGGGTGAACAGCGTATCGGCGGGTAGCGGGCCGATTAGGTCCAAGCCGTCGCGGCGCAAGCGTGCCAGGCAAGGTTCGATGATGTCGATTTCCTCGCGGCCCATGTGCCCGCTTTCGCCAGCGTGCGGATTGAGGCCGCAGACCAGAATGCGTGGCGCGCTAATGCCAAACTTGCTGATTAAATCGGCATGCAGAATGCGGGTTACGCGCTCCAGTCGCTCAGTGGTGATCGCATCGGCGACATCGCGCAGGGGCAGGTGAGTCGTCACCAGAGCCACGCGCAGGCCGCGAGTGGCGAGCATCATCACTACTTGTTCGGTGTGGGTCAGCTCAGCGAGGTATTCGGTGTGGCCTGAAAAGGGGATACCGGCCTGGTTGATCACGCCTTTGTGCACAGGTGCGGTGATCATGCCCGCGAAGTCGCCGTTCACGCAGCCGCTGCCAGCGCGGTATAAGGTTTCCAGCACATAAGCGGCGTTAGCGGGGTTCAGTTGCCCGGCGCTGACTTCGGCGTTTAGCGGAGTATCCCAAACGTACAAGCTACCTGCCGCTGCCGGTTGCTCGGGCCAATGACCCGGTGCGACCGGGATTAGCTTAACCGGCAGTTGCAGCTGGTTAGCCCGTGCCGCCAGCAGTTGCTGGTTGGCAATAGCAATCAGCGGGTAAGGCTGGGCGTTAGCCGCGAGTAGCAGGCACAGATCGGGACCAATGCCTGCCGGCTCGCCCGGCGTCACAGCGAAGCGCGCTAGGCTCACAGCTTGGTTTCTACGTAGGCCTCGTCGCGGATCTGCCGCAACCAAGCTTGCAGCTCATCTTCGTACTTGCGGTTACGCAGTACGGTAAGGGCTTGCTGCTTACGGAACTGCTCGCTGCCGTCAGTGGCGCGGCGGCCCATGACCTGCAGGACGTGCCAACCGAAGGCGCTCTTGAACGGTTTGGAAACTTCGCCGCTTTCGGTCTGCGCCATCACTGCGCGGAACTCTGGCACCAAGCCATTTGGGTCAACCCAGTTAAGATCGCCGCCGTTGAGAGCAGAACCTGGATCTTCCGAGAAGTCTTTCGCCAGTTGGGCGAAATCTTCGCCGGCCATGATGCGCTCATAAACTCGCTCAGCCAGACGCTTAGTCTCGGCTTCGCTGCGAATTTCACTAGGTTTGATTAGGATGTGACGCACGTGCACTTCGTCGCGGACCTGGGGCTCGCCGCCGCGCTTTTCCAACAGTTTAATCAGGATAAAGCCGCCAGGCGTGCGCACCGGTTCAGTGGTTTCACCGACGCGCAGTGCACTGATCATCGTGTCAAACGGCGTTGGTAGTTGCGCGGCTTTACGCCAGCCCATGTTGCCGCCCTCTAGAGCGGTTTCACTGGCTGAGCTGGCAATTGCTAGCTGGGCAAAGTCAGCGCCTTGTTGCAGCTGTTGATACAGCTCTTTAGCGCGCCGATCGGCGGCCTGAATTTCATCGGCTGAGGCCGCATCGGGCACACGAATCAAAATGTTGGCCAGACGATATTCGACTGACAATTGCATCTTGCCGCTTTCCGAGGCGAGGAAGTTTGCCACCTCTTGGTCGGTGACCTGAATACGTTCGGCCACGCGACGCTGGCGCACACGGCTGATGATCATTTCCCGGCGAATTTGCTCGCGCGCGTCTTCATAGGACAAGCCGTCACGCTCAAGGGCAGTACGGAACTGCTCCAAGCTCATGTTATTGCGCTGAGCAATGGTGCCGACCGCTTGGTTGAGCTCTTCGTCAGTAATACGAATGCCCGAGCGGTCACCAATCTGCATCTGAATATTTTCAATGATCAGACGCTCAAGCACCTGCTGGCTCAAGACATGCTCGGGCGGCAGGCTGTCACCGCGCTTGGCGATGGTCTGCTGCACCTCACGAACACGCTGATCGAGCTGGCTCTGCATGACCACGTCGGTATCGACAATGGCCACAACGCGGTCTAGGGGTTGTACTTCGGCCTGTACAGCGCTGCCGAGAAGCACTGCGCCCAGCAACAGCGGGCGCAGACTCTTCACGTTCACGATAACCTTGAATGCCTTGGTCGAGGAAAGTCCCAGTCTTGTTGCCTACGACACCGCCGAGGCCTTTGAGCACGATCTGCAGGAAAATCCCGTGGTCGCCTTGCTCGTTCTGGGAAGGGGACAGGCTGACTTCGTTATTGTCGACCCAGTAGCGATTGATCAGGCGCAGTTTCCAGCAGCAACTGTCGTACTCGAAGCCACCAAAGGCTTCCAGGGTGCGGTTGCGGTTGTAGTCATGCTGCCAGCGGGCAATGACGCTCCACTGTGGAACCAGCGGCCAGATGGTGGAGAAGTCGTGCTGACTGACTTTGTAGTAATCCTTGATGTAGTTGCTGTCGCCCGGGTTGCCGTAATCGCCGCCCTGCTGCCAGGTGCCGCTCTCCGGGTCGTAGACCACGGTGTCGTTGCTGTAGCGATAACCGAGGTTGACCACCTTGTTGAGGTTGTCCTGCGGCTGGTAGTGGAACATCGCGCTGCCGGAACGGGTGCTGTGGGTGCTCTCGTCCCAGTTGAAGTCGGACGACAGGCGCCAGTCGCGGTTGAAACGGTAGAGGTATTCCAGTGCATAAGGCGACTGCGAGGTCGTGGCGTCTGCACGGTCGCGGTAATCAATACCCGGCATCTGCACTTTACGGTCGGCGAAGTACGCCGCCTGGCCGATGCTGAAGGTCTGCCGTTCGAAGCCGTTAGGCTCGATCCAGCGGTTGGTTACGCCGAGGGACAGCTTGTTCTCGTCACCCACCCGGTCGCGGCCGCTGAAGCGGTTTTCGCGAAACAGCGAGCCATAGTTGAAGCGGCTCTCGCCACTGTCAAAGATCGGGATGTCGTCCTGTTTCTCTTCCGGTACATAGAGGTAGAACAGGCGCGGCTCCAGGGTCTGCCGGTAGTCTTTGCCGAACAGCTGGGTGTTGCGGTCGAAGTACAGGCCGCTGTCGACGCTGGAAATGGCTACACCGCGGTCAGGGGCGTCTTCGAAAGTGCCCACTTGCGCCTTGCCGATACTGTCCAGGGTCAGGTCGTAATCGGTGTACAAGTACTTGATCGACGGGGTGACGTAGCCGTAGCTGTTGCTCATCGGCAGGCTCAGGCCTGGCGCAACGTGGGCACGGTCACCGTTGGCGCGAGCCAGGCCGACGATGTTGCTGTCATACCAAGGCGCAGGTGCACCATTTTCGTCGATGAAATTGCCGTTGCGCAGGTCGCGGTCGAAGCGCACCAGTTCACTGGCGTAACTCATCTTCAGGCCGCCGGCCTCAACCGGTACCACACCATCCAGGGTGATCTGCGGCAAGCGGTTGTACGGGGTGATCTCGGTAACCGTGGCCATTTCATAGGCGTGGGCATTCAGGCGCGCGGTGTAGCTGTCGCCGCGCCAGGTCAGAGCGCCTTGCTGGTTGACGAAGCTGGGCGTGTCGATGCCCAGGTCGGTGTCCAGGTCCTGGAAGTAGTAAGGGTCACTGATGTCGGTGAAGTCCACTTCGCTCAACAGGCGCGAGTCCAGGCCGCCTTTGTGCTGCCAGCTGTACATCCAGCGGGTGTCTTCATATTCGGACTGCAGTTTGCGGTCGTCATTTTCATCGTTGAGGATGGCTGCGCCGATCTGACCCTCGCTGCTCTTGGTCAGATAGCGACCTTCGCCTTCCAGCAGCAACCCGCGATCGGCCATATAGGTCGGATAGAGGGTGGCATCGTAGTTGGGCGCCAGGTTGAAGTAGTAAGGCGTCTGCAGGGTCATGCCATTGTCGCTGGACGAACTGATGCTCGGGGCGAGGAAGCCGGACTGACGACGGTCATCGATCGGGAAGTAGATATACGGGGTGTAGAACACCGGTATGTCTTTGACCCGCAGGGTGACGTTGGTGGCAGTGCCGAAACCGGTGAGCGGGTTCAGCTTGATGTTGTTGCCCTTCAGGTGCCAGGCGTTGTTGCCGGGCTCGCAACGGGTGTAAGTACCGTCCTTGAGACGGATGATGGCGTCTTCCTGGCGCTTGATCGACAGCGCGTTGCCGCGCACATGGCCTTGGTGCATGACGTATTCGGCGTTGTCGATTTTCGCCGCACCGGTGTCCAGTTGCAGCTCGGCACGATCGCCGACTACCAGGGCGCCCTTGTCGCGCAGGCGTACGTTGCCGACCAGCTCTCCACGGTTTTCGGTCTGGTACAGGCTGGCTTCGTCGGCTTCAACCTGCAGGCCGGCCTGGCGCAGCACGACATCACCGGCCAGAGTGGCGACTTGCTGCTCTTGTTCGAAGCGCGAGGCTTTGGCCGAGACGAACATCGGCGCGTCGTTCAACGGCGTATCGTCGTTCATGCCCGGGCGCGTTGGCTCGATATAGGCGCCGGCGCAGTAAGGTCCGGTTTCAGCCAGTTGGGCGGCGCTGAGTTTGTCGCGCGGCACCCAATCGAGATGGCTATAGTCGGCGCTGCGCGAGCTCAGGCCTTTGCCTTGGCTGTCGGTGACCTGTGCGGTTGCCGGTGCGCGGGTGTCGCTAGCGCCATCGGCAGCCACGGCACTAACGGCGGTGGCGCTGTGGGCCGGCCGTGGTGGCAGCTTGGCCGCGGCGTTTTTCGGGGCGCAGGCCCAGCCGCCGGAGGCGGACACCTGGCAATCAAACTGCTCGGCGGCCACGGCGAAAGGCACGGCCAATGGTTGCATCGCCAACAGGCTGCCAGTCACCAGCAATGGAAATTTTTTGCGGAACGCGGGGGATTTTACTGCCATCTTGTTTTCCGGGCTTCCTGCGCGCCATCAACATGCAGGAAGCTGCATGCCTCTCGATGGGCTGAAAAAGATGCTGGATAATAAAGCATGACCCGCGCAACGGCTAGCGCCGTCGGAGACCCTTGCAATGCCTGATGAAGATCTACGTTTGACCCAGCTGCGCCACTGGCTGGACCTGCAATTGCCCGCCTTGTTTGCCCGCCAAGGGTGGGGCGACGTGCCGCCGGCCAGCCTCACCAGTGCCAGCAGTGACGCCAGCTTTCGCCGTTATTTTCGCTGGGAAGGGGGGGGGCGTACGTTGATCGTGATGGATGCACCACCGCCCCAGGAAGACTGCACGCCCTTCGTTAAGGTCGCCGGGCTGCTGGCCCAGGCCGACGTGCATGTGCCGCAGATTCTTGCGGCCGACCTGGCGCAAGGCTTTCTGCTGCTGCCCGATCTGGGTCGGCAGACCTACTTGGACGTGATTACCGCGGACAACGCCGATGAGCTATTTGCCGCGGCCTTGAGTGCCTTGCTGCAGTTCCAGCAACTGCCCCTGACGGATGGCTTACCGGTGTACGACGAGGCTCTGCTGCTTCGCGAGCTGCAGTTGTTCCCCGACTGGTACCTGGCCAAGCACCTGCAACTGACCTTGAATGCCGAGCAGGCGGCCGCCTGGCAGCGGATCTGCAGCGTCTTGATCGACAGCGCCCTGGCCCAGCCCCAGGTGCTGGTGCACCGTGACTATATGCCGCGCAACCTGATGCTCAGCAGCCCCAATCCGGGCGTGCTGGATTTTCAGGATGCGGTCTACGGCCCGGTGACCTATGACGTGACGTGCCTATTTAAAGACGCCTTCCTCAGTTGGCCGCCCGAGCGCGTGCGCGGCTGGCTCGAGCAGTATTGGCAGCGGGCCCAGGCTGCCGGCATCCCGGTGCAGGCGCAGCTGGAGGACTTTCTGCGGGCCAGCGATCTGATGGGCGTGCAGCGCCACCTCAAGGTCATCGGTATCTTTGCGCGAATTTGCCATCGCGATGGCAAGCCCAAATACCTGGGCGACGTGCCGCGTTTCTTTGCCTATATCCACGAAGTGCTGGCGCGCCGACCTGAGCTGGCTGAACTGGGCGAACTGCTGGCCAGCCTGCCGCAGGCGGCGGATGTGCCGGCATGAAGGCGATGATCCTGGCCGCCGGCAAAGGCGAGCGCCTGCGCCCTTTGACCCTGCATACGCCCAAGCCGCTGGTGCCGGTGGCGGGTGTGCCCTTGATCGAGTATCACCTGCGCGCCCTGGCGGCGGCCGGCATCTGCGAGGTGGTGATCAATCACGCCTGGCTCGGCCAGCAGATCGAAGACCATCTGGGTGACGGCGCGCGCTTTGGCGTGCAGATCCGCTATTCGGCAGAGCACGAACCGCTGGAAACCGGCGGCGGTATTTTTCGTGCCCTGCCGCTGCTGGGCGCCGAGCCGTTTCTGTTGGTCAATGGCGATATCTGGACGGATTACCGCTTTGATAATTTGCCGTGCAGTCTGGATGGGCTGGCCCATCTGGTGCTGGTGGATAACCCCGCGCATCACCTGCAAGGCGATTTTGCCCTGCAGGATGGCCAGGTGCTGAACCCCAGCGCTGGGCAGCCGAGCCTGACCTACAGCGGCCTGGCGCTGCTCAGCCCGCGGCTATTTGCCGGTTGCACGGACGGCGCCTTCAAGCTGGCACCGCTCTTGCGCCAGGCCATGGCCGCCGGCCAGGTCAGTGGTGAGCGCTACGGTGGTCGCTGGGTGGATGTCGGCACCCATGAGCGCCTGGCGGAAGTCGAACAGTTGCTTGCGGAGCGTGGCTAGGGTGTTCTGGCCGCTAACGCTGCTCGGGGCGCTGGCCGGGTTGTTGCTGGCCAGTATTCCTGGTGCCTTGCTCGGCGGGTTGCTTGGGCAGGTGCTGGATCGTCGTCTGCAGCTGCGCTCCTGGGCCGATTTGCGCCTGCGCATGGGCGGCAAGCCGGTGCTGGGTGAGCAGGAGCTGTTGTTTGTCCTGCTCGGGCGCTTGGCCAAGAGCGGCGGCGCCGTGCGCCCCGCGCATATCCAGCAGGCCCGTGAGGAAATGCGCCGGATGCAGTTGGATGGGCCGGCGCAGCAGCGCGCTGTCGAGGCCTTTAATCGTGGCAAGACGCTGGCGGATGATCTGCGCCGCTCATTGCAGCCATTGCGTGGGCAGAATGTGGCAGCGGAAGGCTTGCTGTGTGCCTGCTGGCGCCTGGTCTGGGCCGAGGGGCAGGTGCCGCCGCCCGCCCGCGAGTTGATTCTTGCCTGGGGCCAATGGCTGGGCTGGCGCCGCACTGCGGTGCTGGCGCTGGAGGCGCCTTATGTCCGGCGCGCGAGTGGCGTTGTGCGTAGCGCCGATGCCGAGCTGGAAGCCTTGCGCCTGCTTGGTGTGAACAGCGAAGCCACCCCCGCGCAAATCAAGCAGGCTTACCGACGTCTGCTCAGTCGTCATCACCCGGACAAACTGGCCGGCGCGGGTGCCGGTGCCGCGCGCTTGCGTGAGGCCACGGAAATTACCAGTGAACTGCACCGCGCCTATGCCCTGCTGCGTCAGCGTCGTAGCCTGCGTTAGCAGGCTTATTGGGCGGCTGGGGCTTTGACGTCGAGGCTGAGCCAGCCACGAATACGGCGGAACAATTGCTCCTGCTCGGTGGCCGGGTTGCCTGGCAAGGCTTTCATCGCCACCTGCACATAGGCCGGCTGGGCCTGGCGCTTGCTGGCTTGTTGGCGCTTCAGCGCGGCGGTGCGATCGGCCGGCTGATCCTTGTAGTAGAAATCCCCCACTGCCAGCTTCAGCCCGGGCACCAGCTCCTCCAGGGGCGGGCTGAAGCCTTCCGGCACCTTGGCCGCCACCAGCAGCAGATTTTGCACCTCGGGGCTCGGGCTGTTGCCCAGGTAGCGGGCTGCCCAATAGCCGCCAGAACCATGGCCGAGCAGGACGATGCGTTTGGCTTTTTGGCTCTGGGCAAACGCCACGGCGGCCTGAATACGGGCCAGCACGCGCTCGGCGTGCTGCTCTGGCGTGGCCTGGGTCAGAGGGCCGGCTTCAGGGGCGGGGATAGCTTGGGTCGCGGCGGCGGGTGTTTCGCTTGGCGCCGGCGCATCGGCAGGCTCGCTGGCGGGCGCTGCTGGATCGGCTTCGGCGGTTGCGCTAGGTGCTGGCGCGGGCGCGACCTGGGGTGCCTGATCGTGGGGGTCGGGCAGGGTCAGGCTGAGGCTGCTCCAGCCGACATCGGGCAGTTTATTGCGCAGCGGGCCGATGGCCTGGGGCCAGTCGGCGCTTTCGCTGTCGCCCGGAATCAGGATCACCACGCCGCTGGCCTCGGCCGCATTGGCCGGCTTCCACAGGGCGAGAAAGTTGCCATCGCTGGTGGTCAGTTGCTGTTGCTCGGTGTTGGGCAGTTGCTGTTGCAGGCCCTGGGCTTCGTTCTCGCTGCGCTCGGGCACGGCGGCGTGCTCGGTCGGTGGCGCTGCTGGTGTCGCGGCAGAGGCGTCTGCAGGTGCCTCCGCAGCGGCGGGTGCGGCGTCTGCGGGGGCCGGCGCTGGCGCTGGTTCTTCCGCCCAGACAGGGGCGGCGCAGGGCAGCAGCAGGGTCAGGCAGCAGAGTGAAAGTGTCGAAGCAAGTGTGCGAGACATCAGAACAGTCCAGGCCAGGAGTAATTTGTTCAGCCTAATAGCTGGGCAGTGATTTGTCAGGCGCCGCTTGCGTCTGCTGGCGGCCTGCCGGATAAGTCTGAATGATTCAGGCTGGATGGCCTTTTCAATCTGCAGATCGGGAGCGGCATGTTGTGCTCGGCATGATTCGAAGTTTGCTGGTGATCGGCCTGCTGGGCTGTGCGGGGTTGCTGGCGCCTGCCTACGCGGCGGCGGTCGAACCGCTGGTGCTGAACAGTGAACAGCGCGCCTGGCTGGATCAGCATCGGCAGTTGCGTGTTGGGGTGGTCGTGCAGGCGCCGTTTGTGCAGTTTGACCGGCGCCTGCAGCAGCTGTCCGGGCTGAATGTCGAGCTGATGACCTGGCTGGCCAGTGCCCTGCAAGTGGAGCTGGTGTGGCAGCAGTATGCCGATCAGGCGGCGCTGGAGACGGCGGTGCGTAAGGGCTTGGTTGATCTCGCCCCAGGCCTCAGCCAGACCCCGGCGGGCCTGCGCCTGTGGCTGTATTCCGACCCCTATATGCGCGTGCCGCAATTGTTGGTAGGCGCGCGCAATGGCGGTACGGCGGTGGAGCTGGAACAGCTCAGCCCCATTGAACCGGTGGCCGTGCGCATGCCCAGCGTGGTGGCCGATTACCTGCGCGGCACCTATCTGAACCTCAGCCTGCAAGGTGTCAGCGGCGAACGTCAGGCTCTGCGCCAGGTGCTCAGCCAGCAGGTGCGTTATGCGGTGATCGACGAGGCGCAGTTCAGCCGTCTGGCGCGGGAAAGCGAGTTCGCCGAGCTGGCGGTGGTGGCCGATATCGGCCTGCCGCAGTTGCTGCGGGTGGCCTCGCGGCGCGATTGGCCGCAACTGTCGGGGTTGATCGACAGCGCCTTGCGCAGCCTGTCGCCCAAGCAGCTGGACCAGTTGCGTGGGCGCTGGCTGCAGCTCAAATACCCGCGCCTAAGCGAGTCGCCGGGGTTCTGGCAGAACCTCAGTGGCTTGCTGGCGGTGCTGCTGCTGGCGGCCCTGGCCATCCTGTTTGCCCTGCGTCGGCAGCGCACATTGCTGGAGCGCGGTTTGCTGGAGGCGCGCCAGGCCATCGAGGCGCGCGAGGCGGCCGAGCAGGCGCTGCGCCTGACTCAATTTTCCATCGACCAGAGCACGGTCGGCATCCTCTGGGTCAACTGGGACAGCCATATCGGCTATGCCAATCGCGCTGCCGAACAGATGCTTGGCTATGGCGCCGGCGGCTTGCTGGCGCGGCCGCTGATCGAGATCGAACCGAGCTTGCAGATGGACCGCTGGCTAGCCCTGTGGAAGCGCGTGCGCAGCGGCGGTGAAGAGCCCTTGAGCTTCGAGAGCAACTGCCTGCGCGCCGATGGCAGCACCCTGCCGGCCGATGTGTCGCTGAGCTTTCTGCGCTTTCGTCAGGCCGAATACCTGGTGGTCTACCTCACCGACGTCACCGAGCGTCGCCGTGCCCTGGCCGCCTTGCAGGAAAGCGAGGCGCGCCTGCAGGGCATCGCCGCCAACGTGCCGGGCCTGGTGTTCCGTCTGGAGCGTGCGCAGCTGGACGCGCCGGTGGACTTTGCCTTTATCAGTGAAGGCAGCGAGCAGTTGGTCGGCTATCCGGCCAGCACCTTGCTGCTGCCGGGGCGGGGAATTCGCAGCCTGGTGCATACGGAGGACCTGGACGGTTACAACCAGAGCCAGGCAGCGGCTCTGGAGGCCGACCGCGATTGGCATTGGCAAGGGCGCATCCTGACCCGCGAAGGTGAGCAGCGCTGGGCTGATATCAAGGCCATCGCCCGCCGCCTGGAAGACGGGCTGGTGGTCTGGGACGGAATCGTCTGGGACATCAGCGAGAGCAAGCGTATCGAGCTGGCGCTGAGCGAATCGCGGGGTCAGTTGCGGGAATTATCGGCGCACCTGGAAAGCGTGCGCGAAGAAGAAAAAGCCCGCATCGCCCGTGAAGTGCATGACGAACTGGGCCAGGTGCTGACCGTGCTCAAGCTGGAAACCTCAATGTGCGAGCTGGCCTTCGGTGAGCTGGATGCTGGCTTGCAGGAGCGCCTGAACAGCATGAAGCGGCTGATCGCCAACCTGTTCCAACTGGTGCGTGATGTGGCCACCGCCCTGCGCCCGCCGATCCTCGATGCTGGCATCAGCTCGGCGATCGAATGGCAGGCCCAGCGCTTTGAGGCGCGTACGCAAATTCCTTGTCTGGTGCAGGTGCCGGATAACTTGCCGGCCCTGGCGGACGACAAAGCGATCGGTCTGTTTCGGATTCTCCAGGAGGCGCTAACCAATGTGCTGCGCCACGCCCAGGCGCATACTGTTGAGCTCAACCTTACCCTGGACGCCGGTTGGCTGTGCCTGACCATCAGCGACGATGGCTGCGGTTTTGTCGCCCCCACGGGTCGGCCCAGCTCCTTTGGTTTGGTCGGCATGCGCGAGCGGGTGTTGATGCTCGGCGGTGAGTTGCACCTGGACAGTCGCCTGGGCGAGGGCACCACCCTCAGCGTGCGCATCCCCCTGGAATAGGTCTGGAATGAATATGGAGGCAGCAGCGTGATTCGAGTACTGGTGGCGGAAGACCACACCATCGTCCGCGAGGGCATCAAGCAGCTCATCGGCCTGGCCAAGGACCTGCAAGTGGTCGGTGAGGCCTGCAACGGCGAGCAATTACTCGAGACCCTGCGTCACCTGCCTTGCGACGTGGTGCTGCTGGATATCTCTATGCCTGGGGTGAATGGCCTGGAGGCGATTCCGCGGATTCGCGCGTTGAACAATCCGCCGGCCATCCTGGTGTTGTCCATGCATGATGAGGCGCAAATGGCCGCGCGCGCCCTGAAAGTCGGTGCCGCCGGTTACGCCACCAAGGACAGCGATCCGGCCTTGCTGCTGCTGGCGATTCGCAAGGTCGCCGCTGGTGGGCGCTATATCGACCCGGAGTTGGCCGATCGCATGGTCTTCGAGGTTGGGCTGACCGATGCGCGGCCGGCCCATGCGTTGTTGTCCGAGCGCGAGTTCTCGGTGTTCGAGCGCCTGGTGCAGGGCGCCAGCGTCAACGACATTGCCCAGCAACTGGCCCTCAGTAACAAGACCATCAGCACCCACAAGGCGCGTCTGATGCAGAAGATGAACGTCACCTCGATGGCTGATCTGGTGCGCTACGCCATGGAGCACAAACTGCTCTGACGCCTCGTGTAGGTTGGGTGGGTGCAGTTGTAGGATGGGTTAGCCGCGCAGCGGCGTAACCCATCATGGCTTTGCGATGGGTATTGATGGGTATCGCTGCGCTCAACCCATCCTACGGACTACGAGCTGGCCTCGTGTTGTCTTTGTAGGGCAATCCCTACCCGCAGTCGTCCGCTGTTCTTATAGCAATCTCTCATACCCACCGATTTGCGCTGCCGCGTTGCCGCCCTAGTCTTAAGTCACGACAGACAACAAGACAAAAGGTGCGGTTATGGTCGATACGCAAGCGAACGATGTACTGGTCAGCTTTCGTGGCGTGCAGAAGAGCTACGACGGCGAGAACCTCATCGTCAAAGACCTCAACCTGGATATTCGCAAAGGCGAATTCCTCACCTTGCTGGGGCCGTCCGGCTCGGGCAAGACCACCAGCCTGATGATGCTGGCCGGCTTCGAGACCCCCACCGCCGGCGAGATCCTCCTGGCCGGCAAGGCGATCAACAACGTGCCGCCGCACAAGCGCGACATCGGCATGGTGTTCCAGAACTACGCCCTGTTCCCGCACATGACCGTGGCCGAAAACCTGGCGTTTCCATTGTCGGTGCGCGGCATGAACAAGACCGACAGCAGCGAGCGGGTCAAGCGCGCACTGTCCATGGTGCAGCTCGACAAGTTCCGCAATCGCTATCCAGGCCAACTCTCCGGCGGTCAGCAGCAGCGTGTGGCCCTGGCCCGCGCCCTGGTGTTCGAGCCGCAGCTGGTGCTGATGGATGAGCCGCTCGGTGCGCTGGACAAACAGCTGCGCGAACACATGCAGATGGAGATCAAGCACATCCACCAGCGCCTCGGCGTGACCGTGGTGTACGTGACCCACGACCAGGGCGAAGCCCTGACCATGTCCGACCGGGTGGCGGTATTCCATCAGGGCGAGATCCAGCAGATTGCCCCGCCGCGCTGCCTGTATGAAGAGCCGAAGAACACCTTCGTGGCCAACTTTATTGGTGAGAACAACCGTCTCAGCGGGCGCCTGCTCAGCCGTAGCGGCGAGCGTTGCGTGGTCGAGCTGAGCCGTGGCGAGAAGGTCGAGGCGCTGGCGGTGAATGTCGGCGCGGTCGGTGGTCCGGTGACCCTGTCGATCCGCCCGGAGCGCATCCGCTTGAACGCGGCCAGCGAAAGCTGTGCCAACCGCTTCAGCGGCCGTGTAGAGGAATTCATCTATCTGGGCGACCACGTGCGTGTGCGCCTGGAGGTTTGTGGCAAGGCCGATTTCTTCGTCAAACAACCGATTGCCGAGCTTGATCCGGCACTCGCGGTGGGCGACGTGGTGCCCCTCGGCTGGCAAGTGGAGCACGTGCGCGCGCTCGACCCGTTACTCGATGCTGTGTGATCGATCCGTTATCAATCCAGTGGAGACAACAACAATGAACAACTCTCTCAAACTCACTGCGCTGACCCTGGGCATGGCCTTTGCCGCTTCCAGCATGGCGGCCGACCTGACCGTGGTGTCCTTTGGCGGCGCCAACAAAAACGCCCAGGTCAAAGCCTTTTACAGCCCGTGGGAAGCGGCCGGTCACGGCAAGGTGATTGCCGGCGAATACAACGGTGAAATGGCCAAGGTCAAAGCCATGGTCGACACCAAGAGCGTCTCCTGGCACCTGGTCGAAGTCGAGTCGCCGGAGCTGGCCCGTGGCTGTGACGAAGGCCTGTTCGAAACCCTCGATCCGGCGCAGTTCGGCAACCCTGACGACTTCGTTCCGGGCGCCATTCAGCCGTGCGGCGTGGGCTTCTTCGTCTGGTCGACCGTGCTCGCTTACAACGCCGACAAGCTGAAAAGCGCGCCTACTGGCTGGGCCGATTTCTGGGACACCAACAAGTTCCCAGGCAAGCGTGGCCTGCGCAAAGGCGCCAAGTACACCCTGGAATTCGCCCTGATGGCCGATGGGGTGGCGCCGAAAGAGGTCTACACGGTGCTGGCGACCCCAGCCGGTGTTGATCGTGCGTTCAAGAAACTCGATCAGCTCAAGCCGAGCATTCAGTGGTGGGAAGCAGGCGCTCAGCCGCCGCAATACCTGGCTTCCGGTGACGTGGTGATGAGCTCGGCCTACAACGGTCGCATCGCAGCCGTGCAGAAAGAAAGCAACCTCAAGGTGGTGTGGAACGGCGGCATCTACGACTTCGATTCCTGGGCCATTCCGAAGGGTGCCAAGGATCTGGACGCCGCGCAGAAGTTCATCGCCTACTCGATCCAGCCGCAGCAGCAGAAGACCTACTCGGAAAACATCGCCTACGGCCCGGCCAATACCAAGGCTGTGGCGCTGATGGACAAGTCGATGCTGGCAGACATGCCGACCACTCCGGAAAACATCGCCAACCAGGTGCCGATGGACGTGGTGTTCTGGGCTGACTACGGCGAGCAGCTGGAACAGCGCTTCAACGCCTGGGCTGCCAAGTAAGACGGGCGGCGCAACCGTCGCCAAGGCGGTTGCGCTCCCCCAGTTTGCGGGTTCTCGCCAGTTTATGGCGGGTCTCGGAGTTACCCTTTGGCCGCGTTCGCGTGGCCTTTTTTAGCGGAGTTCACTATGGCCGTCGCCAAGCCTCTCACCATGGTTACCGGGCCCAATCTGAAGCAACGACTGGCGCGTGCCGAGCGGGTTAACCGCTTGAAGGCCCAGGCGCTGATCCTGCCGCTGGTGCTGTTTCTCGTGCTGGTCTTCCTGGTGCCGATTGTGGCGCTGCTGGTCAAGAGCGTGGGCAATCCGGAAGTGGTGGGTTCACTGCCGCGCACCGTGGCCGCCTTGCAACAGTGGGATGGTAAAGCCTTGCCCGCCGAGCCGGCCTATCAGGCGCTGAGCCTGGACCTGGCCGATGCGCGCAAGCAGCAGACCCTGGGTGACTTGTCGAAACGCCTGAACATGGAACTGGCAGGCTACCGCAGCCTGATGTCGAAAACCGCCCGCGCGCTGCCCTTCAAGAGCGAGCCGGCCTCCTATAAAGATGCGTTGGAAAGCCTGGATGAGCGCTGGGGCGACCCGGCCTACTGGCAGGTGATCCGCCGCAACGACACGAATGTCACCCCCTATTACCTGTTGGCTGCCCTGGATCATCGCATCGACGATCTCGGTGAGCTGGCGACGGCTACGCCGGACCAGGCCATCTACCTGGATATTTTTGCCCGTACCTTCTGGATGGGCCTGGTGATTACCGCCATCTGCCTGCTGCTGGCCTACCCGTTGGCCTATCTGCTGGCCAACCTGCCGTCGCGGCAGAGCAACCTGCTGATGATTCTGGTGCTGCTGCCGTTCTGGACTTCGATCCTGGTGCGGGTCGCCGCCTGGATCGTTCTGCTGCAGTCCGGCGGTTTGATCAACAGCGCGCTGCTGGCGATCGGTCTGATCGATCAGCCGCTGGAGTTGGTGTTCAACCGTACCGGCGTGTACATCTCGATGGTGCACATCATGCTGCCGTTCATGATCCTGCCGATCTACAGCGTGATGAAGGGCATTTCACCGACCTATATGCGTGCCGCCATCTCTCTGGGCTGCCACCCGTTCGCCAGCTTCTGGCGGGTGTATTTCCCGCAGACCCTGGCCGGCGTCGGCGCGGGCTGCCTGCTGGTGTTCATCCTGGCGATTGGTTACTACATCACCCCGGCATTGCTGGGCAGTCCGGGCGATCAGATGGTCAGCTACTTCGTCGCCTTCTACACCAACGTCAGCATCAACTGGGGCATGGCCACGGCCCTCGGCGGCCTGCTGCTGCTCGCCACCCTGGTGCTCTACGTGGTGTACAGCTGGCTGGTGGGCGCCAGTCGCCTGCGCCTGAGTTGAATTAAAGGCCTGCACGGCAGGCCAACCGCAGGGCGGGAGAGGGGGCGTGTCGGCAGCTTGCTCCCCTCTCCCAGTCCCTCCTCCACAAATGGGGGAGAGACATACAGATGTGACCTTCGCCATTGGGCGAGGGTGGCCCCAGGGCCGGGAGAGGGGCGTTGCCCCCGTTGCTGGATCAAGAATTCTGGAGAACAACCATGCTCAGCCCCTACATGTCCCCGATTGAACGCGTGTGGTTCTACAGCCTGCGCATCCTCTGCGGCCTGGTGCTGCTGTTTCTGATTCTGCCGGTGCTGGTCATCGTGCCGCTGTCGTTCAACTCCGGCAGCTTCTTGGTCTATCCGCTGCAGGGCTTTTCCCTGCACTGGTACCAGGACTTCTTCAGCTCGGCCGACTGGATGCGCTCGCTGCAGAACAGCATGATCATCGCCCCGGCGGCCACCCTGCTGGCCATGGTGTTCGGCACCCTGGCGGCCATCGGTCTGACCCGCGGCGAGTTCCGTGGCAAGGCGTTGGTGATGAGCCTGGTGATTTCGCCGATGGTGGTGCCGGTGGTCATCGTCGGTGTGTCCAGCTACCTGTTCTTTGCTCCGCTGGGCCTGGGTAACAGCTACCTGGCGCTGATCCTGGTGCACGCCGTACTTGGCGTGCCCTTTGTGATCATCACCGTGTCGGCCACCCTGCAGGGTTTCAACTACAACCTGGTGCGTGCAGCGGCCAGCCTGGGTGCCTCGCCGCTGACCGCGTTCTTCCGGGTGACCTTGCCGCTGATTGCGCCGGGGGTGATTTCCGGCGCGCTGTTTGCCTTCGCCACCTCGTTCGACGAAGTGGTGGTGACCCTATTCCTCGCCGGCCCTGAGCAAGCCACCTTGCCTCGGCAGATGTTCAGCGGTATCCGCGAAAACCTCAGCCCGACCATCGCCGCCGCGGCGACTCTGCTGATCGGTTTTTCCATTGTCCTGCTGCTGACCCTGGAGTGGCTGCGCGGCCGTAGTGAGAAAATGCGCACCTCGGCCAGCCACGAATAACCCCCTGCGACCAAGGTCGTGCCCGCCGCTGACACAGGACAACCGCCAGCGGCGACGACTCAGGCTACAATGCGCGCCATCGTGAATCTGCCCCGAGGTGCGCCATGCAGCCTTTTGCCATTGCTCCGTCCATCCTGTCCGCCGACTTCGCCCGCCTCGGCGAGGAAGTCGATAACGTTCTCGCCGCTGGCGCCGACATCGTCCACTTCGATGTTATGGACAACCACTACGTCCCCAACCTGACCATCGGCCCGATGGTGTGCACGGCGCTGCGCAAGTACGGCATCACCGCGCCGATCGACGTGCACCTGATGGTCTCGCCGGTGGATCGCATCATTGGCGACTTTATCGAGGCCGGTGCCAGCTACATCACCTTCCACCCGGAAGCCAGCGGCCACATCGACCGTTCCCTGCAGTTGATCAAGGACGGTGGTTGCAAGGCCGGCCTGGTGTTCAATCCGGCCACCTCGCTGGAAAGCCTCAAGTACGTGATGGACAAGGTCGACATGATCCTGCTGATGAGCGTCAACCCAGGCTTCGGCGGGCAGAAGTTCATCCCCGGCACCCTCGACAAACTGCGCGAGGCGCGGGCCCTGATCGAGGCCTCCGGACGCGAGATTCGTCTGGAGATCGACGGCGGCGTCAACGTCAAGAACATCCGCGAAATCGCCGCCGCTGGCGCCGATACCTTTGTCGCCGGCTCGGCGATCTTCAATACCCCGGACTATGCCGAAGTGATCGCCGCGATGCGTGCCGAGCTGGCGCTCGCCCGCGGATGAGTGGCTTCGAGCGCTTGCTGGCCGGTCGCCTGCCGCGCCTGGTGATGTTCGATCTGGACGGCACCCTGGTTGATTCGGTGCCCGACCTGGCGGCGGCGGTCGATGAAATGCTGCTCAGCCTTGGGCGCCCGCCGGCCGGTCGCGAACAGGTGCGCAACTGGGTTGGCAATGGCGCGCGGGTGCTGGTGCGGCGTGCCCTGGCGGGCGACCTGCAGCACGAGCAGGTGGCTGACGCGGATGCCGAGCACGCTCTCGAGGTGTTTCTTGCCGCCTATGCCAACAGCCATGGCCTGAGTGCGATCTATCCCGGCGTGCGGGAAACCCTGAAGTGGCTCAAGCAGCAAGGCATCGAGATGGCCTTGATCACCAACAAACCGGAGCGCTTCGTGGGTCCGCTGCTGGACGATTTGCGCATCGGCCGCTATTTCCGCTGGATCATTGGCGGCGATACCCTGCCACAGCAAAAGCCCGATCCCACCGCCTTGCTGCATGTGCTCAAGATGGCCGGGGTCAGCCCCGGCGAAGCGTTGTTTGTGGGCGACTCGCGCAGCGATGTGCTGGCCTCGAAGGCGGCGGGTGTCGCTTGCGTGGCCATGAGTTATGGCTATAACCACGGTCGGCCGATTGCCGAAGAGTCGCCCGCGCTGGTGATCGACGATTTGCGCGAGCTGCTGCCCGGTTGCTTCGAAACAGCCGCTGCGCTACCGTTGCCCGATGCCGTTCAATCCCCCCGCTCAAGAGATTTAATCGTGGTGGTCCCCCGCAAACACTGGTTCATCAAGTCCGGGATGAAAATCCTCAAGGCCCTGGCCCGCTGGCGTTGGCGCGCCTGACGTGTACCTGACCGGCGTGCCGGTATGTTTGCCTATTTGCTGACCGTTTGCTCCTCAAGCCACGAGGCTGATTATGACCCGCGAAGAATTCCTGCGTTTAGCCGCTGCCGGCTATAACCGTATCCCTATGGCGATCGAAACCCTGGCGGATTTCGACACCCCCTTGTCCCTGTACCTGAAGCTGGCCGACGCGCCGTACTCCTATTTGCTGGAGTCGGTGCAGGGCGGCGAGAAGTGGGGGCGTTACTCGATCATCGGCCTGCCGTGCCGCACCGTGCTGCGTGCCTACGAGCACCAGGTCTCGGTCAGCGTCGATGACGTGGTGATCGAACAGCATGACTGCGAAGACCCGCTGGCTTTTGTCGAGGCCTTCAAGGAGCGTTATCAGGTCGCGCCGATTGCCGGCTTGCCGCGCTTTAATGGCGGTCTGGTGGGCTACTTCGGCTATGACTGCGTGCGCTACGTCGAGAAGAAGCTGGCGACCTGCCCGAACCCCGATCCGCTGGGCAATCCGGACATTTTGCTGATGGTCTCCGACGCCGTGGTGGTGTTTGACAACCTGGCCGGCAAGCTGCACGCCATCGTTCTGGCCGACCCCAGCGAAGCCGATGCTTACGAGCGCGGTCAGGCTCGCCTGGCCGAGCTGATGGAGCAACTGCGCCAGCCGATTACCCCGCGCCGTGGCCTCGATTTGAGCGCCTTGGGCGAAACGGCGGAGCCGACCTTCCGCTCCAGCTTCAGTCGCGAGGACTACGAGCGCGCCGTCGATACCATCAAGGAATACATCCTCGCTGGCGACTGCATGCAGGTGGTGCCGTCGCAACGCATGAGCATCGATTTCTCGGCGGCGCCCATCGACCTGTACCGCGCCCTGCGTTGCTTCAACCCGACGCCGTATATGTACTTCTTCAACTTCGGCGACTTCCATGTAGTGGGCAGCTCGCCGGAAGTGCTGGTGCGGGTCGAGGACGGCCTGGTCACCGTGCGGCCGATTGCCGGCACCCGTCCGCGGGGCGCTACCGAGGAAGCCGATCTCGCCTTGGAGCAGGACCTGTTGGCCGACGCCAAAGAGATTGCCGAGCACCTGATGCTGATCGACCTGGGCCGCAACGATGCCGGCCGGGTGTCGGAGACCGGTTCGGTGAAGGTCACCGAGAAGATGGTGATCGAGCGCTATTCCAACGTCATGCACATCGTCTCCAACGTCAACGGTCAACTGAAGCAGGGCCTGAGTGCCATGGACGCGCTGCGTGCCATTCTGCCGGCCGGCACCTTGTCCGGCGCGCCGAAGATTCGCGCGATGGAAATCATCGACGAACTGGAGCCGGTCAAGCGCGGTGTCTATGGCGGCGCCGTGGGTTATCTGGCCTGGAACGGCAACATGGACACCGCGATTGCGATCCGCACGGCGGTGATCAAAAACGGTGAGCTGCACGTGCAGGCCGGTGGCGGCATCGTTGCCGACTCGGTGCCGGCCCTGGAGTGGGAAGAAACCCTGAACAAGCGTCGCGCCATGTTCCGCGCCGTGGCCCTGGCCGAACACACGCACAAAACTTACGGCTGAAACCTCGCGGCCTGCCTGCGGGTAGGCCTTGCGCGAGCTCGCCGCCCGCCCGTTGTTGGTTGAATCGTTACGCTGGAGCTTACCCATGCCTGCGCCCCAAGCGCCTTCTGCTCTGGCAGTACTGCCGGACAACTACAAGGCACTGCTGTATGTGCTGGCGTTGTCTTTCCCTGGGCAGCTGAAGACCGCGCTGGTGCGTCACCTGCGCGAGATGGGTGTGCGCGCGTCGGCGGCCCGTGCCTTTGATGCTGCCTCGCTGAACGAAATCCTTGAGCCTCTGCAGCGCCTGCAATGGTTGTCCGAAGCAGGCTCCGGGCAGCCGATCTGCCTCTTGCCGGGACGCCGCAACCTGGTGTTGCAGCAGCTCAGTGGCGACAGTAACAAAGACCGCTGGCTGGACCTGTTGCGCAGCAGCCTGGGCGCGCCGCGTGCCGGCTGGGAAGTGCAGACCCAGGAATATCAGCTGCACAGCCTGTGGCTGGCGATCTTGCAGGGCCAAGCCTTTGAGCTGCGGCAGATCCTAGAGCGCCTGGCCAGTTGGCAGGTAGAGGCACCGGCCCAGCAGTTGTTCAGTGATGACGCGGGCAAACAGGTGTTCGCCAGCGTGGGCCAGGAGGTGCAAATCCTCTTGTTGCAAGACTATCTGAACCAGCTCAACTGGCGCTTGCAGCCGGCTGCCGAGGTCTATCGGGTGGCCCTGACGCTGTTCAAACGCGCTCCGCAACAGGCCGAGCTGGGTCTGCAGCTGACGTTGCAGGCGCTGTGGCGTGGCGACTGGGCGCAGTTCAGTCGCCTGGTTGAGGAGGTCGCCGCCGTGCCGGGTGCCTTTATCCAGGGCGTGCTGAGCGGCGATAGCAGCAGTGCCCTGGCGGCCTTGCAGGCGTGGAACGGCCAGCGCCGGCCGACGAAGAAACGCAGCCTGGAACTGCCGCCGTTGCTGCATGGCTTCTACTGCCTGGCCCTGCTGGCTGGCGGAGATCCGCAGCACTTCCCGGCGCTTAAACAGGCGATTGGGCTGGGCTTGAAGGAACATTACGGGCGCGCTTATCCGGCCTTGTCGATGTTGCTCGAACAATTGCAGGGCAGCAGTCAGGGCCAGGATCAGGGGCTGCGCGGCACCCTGGCATTCAATGGTTTCGACGGTCTGCTGCTGGCGCTCGGGGTGTACTGGAGCGATGCCGAAGAAGGCCGCTTGCCCGGCTGGCAAAAACTCCTGGAAGCCTTCCAACGTCAGCTCAGCGCCGACGGTTATCACTGGCTGGCCGCCGAAGTCGAGGCTTTGCTGGCTGAACAGGCCGGGCAGCCGTGGCAGGCGCCGCAGTGGTATGCCAGCGCCGGGCTGGTGCCGCTGGTCAGGCTCTATCAGCGCCAGGCCGCCTGGCAGCATGCGCTGACCGCCCTGGCGTTGCTTAATCCGCAAAATGTCGCTGCCACGGCCGCCAGCAGCAGCCGTTTGGCCTGGCTGATCAGCGGCCAGGGCGCCCATATCCAGGTCGAGCCGCGCGAGCAGAAACTCAGCGCCAAGGGCCAGTGGAGCAAGGGCCGCGCCGTGGCCTTGAAACGCTTGCTGGAAGACGGCGAGCGCCTGGATTTCCTTCTTGAACAAGACCGCCAGGCGATCCGCATGATTCAGTCGGCGGTCGATTACTACGGCGGCGTGCGTTACGAATTGCCGGCTGAACTGGCGCTGCCACGTCTGGTCGGCCATCCGGCGCTGTACCTGGGCGATGGCGCCGATGTACGCATCGACCTGTTGCTGGGCAAGGCCAGCCTGCAGCTGCATTCGCAAGGCGAACAGATTCATCTACAGCTGGAGCCGCCAGAGCTGCAAAAGAGCGGCAACATGCTGCTCTACAAGGAAACCCCGACCCGGCTGCTGGTGTATGCGGTCAGCCGCGAACTGCGGCAGATCATCGACATCATCGGCCACGGCCTTACCGTGCCGCAGGCTGGCAAGGCGCAGTTGATCGACGCCATCAGCGCCATCGCGCCGTTGTTGCCGATTCATTCGGATTTACCCGAGCTGGCTGCGCACCTCGATTGCGTGCCCGCCGATGCCACCCTGTATGCCCACCTGTTGCCGCTGCAGGGCGGGCTGCGCCTGCAATTGCTGGTGCGCCCATTGGCCAACAGCAGCTGGTTCCGCCCCGGTATCGGCCTGGCCAATGTGCTCGGCGAACTGGACGGCCGTGCGCTGCAGGCCACTCGCGACCTGGCGGCAGAAACCGCCACCCTTGAATGGGCGCTGGCCGCCTGTCCGGCCTTGGCTCAAGCCGAGTGCGATGGCCAGGAATGGCAGCTGGCCGAACCCCAGGATGCTTTGCAGGTGCTCAGCGAGTTGCAGGCCCTGGATGGTGAGCGCGTGCAGTGCGTGTGGCCGGAAGGCGAGCGCATGCGCATCAAGGCGCGGCCGGGCATGCGTCAGCTCAAGCTGGGACTCAAACAGCAGGGCGACTGGTTTGTTCTGGCCGGTGAAGTGCAGCTGGATGACGGCCGGGTGCTGCACCTGCGCCAGTTGCTGGAGCTGCTGAAAACCAACAAGGGGCGCTTTCTCAAGCTCGGTGACCAGGACTGGCTGGCCCTCAGCAGCAGCCTGCGCAAGCATTTGGATGAGCTGGCCTACCTGGCCGACGGAGTCGACGATGACGGCCTGCGCCTCAATCTGCTGACCGCGCCGCTGCTCGCTGGGCTGGCGGACGAAGCCGGTGAGTTCCAGGCCGACGAGCACTGGCAGAGCCATTTGCAGCGCCTCGAATCCTTGCAGAATTTCCAGCCACAGGTGCCGAGCACCCTGCAGGCCGAGTTGCGCGATTACCAGCGCGAGGGCTTTGCCTGGCTGGCGCGTCTGGCCGAGTGGGGCGTGGGCGCCTGCCTGGCGGATGACATGGGCTTGGGCAAGACAGTGCAGACCCTGGCTCTAATGCTCCAGCGCGCGCCGCGCGGGCCGCAATTGGTGGTGGCGCCGACCTCGGTGGCGATCAATTGGCTGAGTGAGGCCCAGCGCTTTGCGCCGACCCTCAATGTGCATAACTACCAGCAAACCCGCAGCCTTGAAGGCGTGGGGCCGCTGGACCTGGTGGTGGTCAGCTACGGCCTGTTGCAACAGGATCATCAGGCCTTCGTCGCTCAGCACTGGACGAGCGTTGTGCTGGATGAAGCCCAGGCGATCAAGAATGCCGGCAGCAAACGCTCCCAGGCGGCGATGACCCTGCAGGCCGACTTCAAACTGATCGCCACCGGCACGCCGCTGGAGAATCACCTCGGCGAACTGTGGAACCTGTTCCGCTTTATCAACCCAGGTCTGTTGGGCAGTCAGGAGCGCTTTGCCGAACGCTTCAGCACGCCGATCGAACGCGGCGAGCAGTCGGCGCGCAAGGCTCTTAAGGCCCTGATCCAGCCGTTTATCCTGCGTCGCTTGAAGAGCCAGGTGCTGGATGAATTGCCGCCGCGCACCGAGATCACCTACAAAGTGCCGCTCTCGGCGGAAGAGGCCCATTACTACGAGGCGCTGCGCCAGCAGGCCGTGCAGTCGCTGATCAGCGCACCGGCCGGGCAGAATCAGTCCTTGCAGGTGTTGGCGGAAATCACTCGGCTGCGGCGCTTCTGCTGTCACCCCAGCCTGGTGATGCCTGGTGCGGGCCTGAGTGGCAGCAAGCTGGCGGCCTTTGCCGAGATTGTCGTCGAGTTGCTGGAGAACAAGCACAAGGCCCTGGTGTTCAGCCAGTTCGTCGACCACCTGACGATTGTCCGGGGTTGGCTCGATGAGCAGGGTATTCACTATCAATACCTGGATGGCTCAACCTCGCCGAAAGAACGTAAGGCGCGTATGGATGCCTTCCAGGCTGGCGTGGGGGAAATCTTCCTGATCAGTCTCAAGGCCGGCGGCACCGGTTTGAACCTGACGGCGGCGGATTACGTGATCCACCTCGATCCCTGGTGGAACCCGGCCGTGGAAGACCAGGCCAGCGACCGCGCGCACCGTATGGGCCAGTTGCGCCCGGTGACCATTTACCGGCTGGTTACCGAGCACACCATTGAGGAGCAGATCGTTGCCCTGCACAGCAAGAAGCGCGCCCTGGCGGACAGCCTGCTGGACGGTGGCGAGCTGAGCGCCAAGCTGGATGCCGATGCCCTGCTGAGTTTGCTGCGCGGCGATTATCAGGGTCTCGGCCTGTGATGGCCTTCAGCCTGGCCGTGGGCCGATCAATATTGCGCGGCGGTCTGTGCGTGGGCTACTGTGCGGGAATAGCTCAACGAGACAGTCCCGTGGCATTCAGCAGTACCCTCCTGATGCGTCTGATCAAGGGCCACGCCCGCTGGCGTTGGCGCACTTGATCCCTCCCCGCCGACTCAGCGTCGGCTGTTTTGTGTTGCCTCTGCACTGCGTGTTACTGGCCTGCAGCCCGTCGCTTAAAGCGCGTGGCGCGAGACGCCCGGCAGTATCAGGGTTTTAAATTTAAGCGCAGTAGAAGCAAAGGGTTGAGCAAGAAATGCTGCTAATGATCGATAACTACGACTCCTTCACCTACA
>RCMZ01000126.1_pt1 | contig 46426 bp, 41 predicted proteins | sample 2041141 | NCBI WGS metagenome assembly RCMZ01 (sample SAMN09708263, study PRJNA481090) | Wastewater metagenome, whole genome shotgun sequencing project. | biome: sewage; isolation source: Davis station wastewater (DW) | place: Antarctica: Davis Station | collected 2010-03-01 | reverse complement strand
CAGTGCTGCGTCGTCTGGCCCCCAGTGAAAAGGTGAGCGAGTATGGAAAATCACGGACGTGTCAGCCCCACCGCGCCAACCCTGTACGCCCTCGATACCAACGTACTGATCCACGACCCGAATGCCTTGCTGAATTTTCAGGAGCACCACGTCGCCATCCCGATGACGGTGCTGGAAGAGTTGGACAAGTTGAAAAGCGGTAAACAGGGGGTGGCGGCTGAGTGTCGCCAGGCCATTCGTCTGATCGACAAGATTCTCGGCGGTGCCACGCCGGAGGAGGTCGAGCACGGGGTGGCGATCGTGCGCGACAAGAGCGGGCCCTGCGGTTACCTGTCGATCCTCATGAGCAAGCGCGCGGAGCCGCTGACCTGGCTGCCGGAAGACCTCAACGACAACAAGATCATCAATCAGTTGGTCGAGCTGCAAGCCAGTCGTCCGGGCCTGTCCGTGGTGCTGGTGACCAAGGACATCAACATGCGCCTGAAGGCGCGGGCCTGCGGGATTGCCGCCGAGGATTACCACACCGACCAGCTGGTGGACGATGTGGCGCTGCTGCCCAAGGGTTATCACACCCTGAGTGGCTCGTTCTGGGATCGCGTCAGTAAAGTCGAGACCCGTCAGGGCCAGGGTCGCACCTGGCATCAGGTGCAGCTGATCGACAACCTGCCTGCCGTGCACATCAACGAATTTATTGTCGACGAGCAGGGCTTCGTCGGCTGGATCAAGGGCATCAAGGCCGATGAACTGCTGATTCTCGATCTGCATCAGGAGCCGTTACTGCATCAGGAGGCCTGGGGCCTGCGCCCACGGGATATCTATCAGGCGCTGGCGCTGTATGCGCTGCTTGATCCGGATATCCACCTGGTCAATCTGTCCGGCGCGGCGGGCTCGGGCAAGACCATTCTGGCCCTGGCGGCGGCCATCGAGCAGACCATGGTCAGCAAGCGCTATCGGCGCATCATCGCCACCCGCAGCGTGCAAGGGCTGGATCAGGAGATCGGCTTTCTGCCCGGCACCGAGGCGGAGAAGATGGAGCCCTGGCTCGGCGCTATCACCGACAACCTCGAAGCCTTGCACATGGATGACGAGAACACCCACGGCAGCGTCGACTACATCCTGCAAAAGGTGCCGCTGCAGTTCAAATCCCTCAACTACATTCGCGGGCGCAGCTTCCAGCAGAGCCTGATCCTTATCGACGAGTGCCAGAACCTCACCCCGCATCAGATGAAAACCATCATCACCCGCGCCGGCACCGGCTCCAAGGTGGTGTGTCTGGGCAACCTGGCGCAGATCGATACACCCTACCTGTCGGCGCCCAGCTCCGGCCTGACCTACCTGACCGAGCGCTTCAAGGACTTCCCCCATGGCGTGCACATCACCCTGCAAGGGGTGCCGCGTTCGCTGCTGGCGGAATACGCCGAAGCCAATATGTAAGTGCCCGGCGGGCGCCGTTTGGGCGCCCGCCGACGTTTGCCCCATGCGTTGCCCAGGCTGGCGGGTTTACAATCGGCGCTCCTAATCCGGAGCAAGCCTGTGCTGACTCATCTCGATTCCCAAGGCCACGCCAATATGGTCGACGTCACCGCCAAGGCGGTGACCTTCCGTGAAGCCCAAGCCGAAGCGCTGGTGCGCATGCGCCCTGAAACCTTGCAGTTGATCGTCCAGGGCGGCCACCCCAAGGGTGATGTGTTCGCCGTGGCGCGGATTGCCGGCATTCAGGCGGCGAAGAAAACCTCTGATCTGATTCCACTCTGCCATCCGCTGTTGCTGACCGGCGTCAAGGTCGAACTGACGGCCCTGGGCGAGGATGCCGTGCGCATCGTCGCGCGCTGCAAACTGGCCGGCCAGACCGGGGTTGAGATGGAGGCCCTGACCGCCGCCAGCGTTGCTGCCCTGACCATTTATGACATGTGCAAAGCGGTGGATCGCGGCATGGTCATCGAACAGGTTCGCCTGCTGGAAAAACTCGGCGGCAAGAGCGGCCATTACCGTCTGCAGGATCAAGAGGAAGGCGAAGCATGATTCATGTGCAGTATTTCGCTCGCTATCGCGAAACCCTGGGCATTGATGCCGAGCAACTGAGCGGCAGCTTCGCCAGCCTCGACGCGCTGCGTCAGCAACTGTTGGCTCGCGGCGGGGTGTGGCAGGTGCTGGCCGAGCCGAACCTGATGTGCGCACGCAATCAAGAGCTGTGCAGCCTCGACGAGGCTGTCAGCGCCGGTGACGAAGTCGCCTTTTTCCCCACCGTAACGGGAGGTTAGCAACATGGCCATTCGGGTCCAGAGCGCGCCGTTTGATCCGGGCGCCGAGGTCAATGCCCTGCACGCGGCCAATGTTGGCATCGGCGCGGTGGTCGGCTTTGTCGGCTATGTACGCGACTTCAATGCCGGGCAGGACGTGGCCGGCATGTTCCTCGAACATTATCCAGGGATGACCGAGAAGGCCCTGGCCAAGATCGCCGTCGAGGCCGAGCAGCGCTGGCCGCTGCTGCGCCTGGAGATTCTCCATCGCGTCGGCGCCTTGGAGCCCGGCGAGCCGATTGTGTTTGTCGGCACCGCCAGCGCCCACCGCGAGGCCGCTTTCGAGGCCTGCAACTTCGTTATGGATTACCTCAAGACCCGCGCGCCGTTCTGGAAGAAGGAACACGGCAGCACCGGCGCCAGCTGGGTGGAAGGTCGCGCCAGCGATCAGCAAGCCGCACAGCGCTGGCAGGATGACACACCGAGTTGAATGCACCTGTCCTGCCGCCGCCGGATGAGGCTGTCGCCAGCCTTGAGGCGCCGGCCAAACCCTGGTTTGTCTACCTGGTGCGGGCAGCCAACGGGGCCTTGTATTGCGGCATCAGCGACGACCCGCAGCGGCGCTTTGCCCAACATCAGCGTGGCAAGGGCGCGCGCTTCTTTTACTCCAGCCCGGCCCAGGCCCTGGTGTATGTCGAGCGTTGCGCCGACAAGCCGGCGGCCCTGCGCGAAGAGCGCGGCATCAAGCAGTTGAGGAAGTCTGCCAAGGAAGCCTTGGTGGCCAGTTACCTGGCTATCCAGGCCGCTGATGGCGTGCCATCAGCCTGAGTGGCTAGGCCAGCGTCGGCGGCACGGGTAAGCTGGGTTTTTCCCCGCCGCCCGGAGCGCGCCATGCACGAGTTGATTCTGCATCACTACCCGAACTCGCCGTTTGCTGAGAAGGCTCGCCTGTTGCTCGGCTTCAAACAGCTGTCCTGGCATTCGGTATTGATCCCGCCGGTGATGCCCAAACCCGACCTGACTGCCCTCACCGGCGGCTACCGCAAGACCCCGGTGCTGCAGATCGGCGCCGATATTTATTGTGATACGGCGTTGATCGCGCGCCGTCTGGAAGCAGAAAAAGCCACGCCGGCGCTGTTTCCCGAAGGCCAGGAATTCAATGTTGCCAGTGTTGCGCAGTGGGCCGACTCGGTGCTGTTCCAGCATGCGGTGAGCCTGGTGTTCCAGCCCGAGTCGATTGCCGTGCGCTTTGCGGCCCTGCCGCCAGAGGCCGTTAAAGGCTTTATGGCCGACCGTGCTGGCCTGTTCAGCGGCGGCAGTGCCAGCCGCTTGCCGCTGGAACAGGCGCAGCAGCAATGGCCGACCTTTATGGCGCGGTTGGAGCAGCAGCTGAGCCGCGAGGAGGGCGACTTCCTGTTTGGCGAGGCGTCCCTGGCCGACTTTGCCATGGCCCATCCGCTGTGGTTCCTGCTGGCCACGCCGGTTACCGCACCGCTGGTGGACGAGTATCCGGCCGTGGCCGCCTGGCTCAAGCGGGTGTTGGGCTTTGGTCATGGTTCGGCGAGCAAGCTGGATGCGGCCGCCGCCATCGAAATCGCGCGCAATGCCACCCCGGCCGCTTTGCCGAGCGAGGCCAGTCTCTTGCCCGCGGGCTTCCAACTTGGCCAGCAGGTTGCTATTGCGGCCACTGACTATGGCGTCGATCCGGTGGTTGGCGAGCTGCTGTTTGCCGGCACTGAGGAGCTGATCCTACGTCGTGAAGACGCGCGTGCGGGTGTCGTGCATGTGCACTTCCCACGGGTTGGCTTTCGTCTCGAAGCCTGCTAAATCGACGCAGTAACAGCACACGCCCGGCCTTGCGCCGGGCGTTTTCGTTTGCAGTTGCTGTCCCAGTTTTGTCCCCCGTTTATGCCCTGATACCACTCGTCGTTTCGCGGATTAAAGAGGGAAACTTGGGGTATTCCTGACTAAGCTGCTCAACAACTCTGTTGATGTCGGCAACCTGGCGTCAAATGCTGGTTGAGTGGGGCGTCGCTGCCCTGGAGGTCCCATGGATGAAGTGCCTGGACCGTCTGTACGCCTACCTCTGCTGGTCGTGCTGACGTTGCTGGCGGGCCTGAGCGGGCTGGTCAGTTGGCAGTGGTACGTGCTGGAAGCCCGAGACCGGCAGGTGCAGGAGCAGAGCTTTGCGCTGGCGGTGGATGACATCACTCAGCGCATCAATGACCGCATGGGCGCCTACGAGACAGCCCTGCGTGGCATGTCGGGCGTATTCGCCAGCAGCCAGCAGGTTTCGCCCGAGGAATGGCAGCGGGCCGTCGCCCAGCTGCAATTGCAGGCCCGCTATCCAGGGATTACGGCGTTGGGCTGGGGCCGCTACCTAGCGGGCCAGCAACCCGCAGAAGGGATGTTCCCGGCGGGCGCTCGCCAGGACTACCTGGTGGTGACCTATATTGCCCCGTCCGAGGAGGTGAACCTGCGGGTGCTGGGCTTCGATCTGCTCAGCGAAAGCCGTCGGCGCGAGGCTTTCGAACGGGCCAGTCGCAGTGGTGCCGCGGTGCTCAGCGCGCCAGTGCAATTGCAGCAGACGGATGCCCGCGATCCGCTGCCGGGGGTGCTGTTGTTTGTCCCGGTATACGGTCCAGCGCCTGCCGCAACCAGCGCGAGCGGGCGCCAGGGCGCATTGCTTGGGGCGGTGTATGGCGTGTTCCGGGTGCCGGAGCTGCTCAGCGGCCTGCTCGGTTCGCGCGGTGCGCTGTTCAACCTGGCGCTCAGTGATGACGGCCAGGCGCTTGACCTGCACAGCGACCTGGCCCGCGCGCCACGCCTGCAGGTTCAGCGCGAGCTGGAGTTGTTTGGCCGGCGTTGGAACTTGACGGTCAGCAGCACGCCGCAATACGAACAAGGTCTGGATAACCGCAGCCTCAGTTTCAGCCTCTGGGTCGGCCTGCTGGCGGCCGTCTTGCTGGCCTTGCTGGTGGGTGGCTACCTGTACCTGCGCGAGCGGGCGTTGGCTAGCCAGGAACAACTGGACGAAGGCTTGCGCGAGCGTGAAGAGCGCTTCCGCCTGGTGGTCGAAGCCTCGCCCAATGCCATCGTGCTGGTGGACGGCCACGGCCTGATCGCCATGGTCAATCGGCAGACCGAGCAGATGTTTGGCTACTCCCGTGAGCAGATGCTCGGGAAGGCCGTGGAGATGCTGTTGCCCGGTGCTTTGCGCGGCGCTCATGTGGCCATGCGCCAGGGCTTTCAGCAGGCCCCCGAGCCCCGGCGCATGGGCAGCAACCGCGAGTTGTTCGGCCAGCATCAGGAGGGTCGGTTGATTCCGCTGGAGGTGGGACTGTCACCCCTGCGCAGTGGCAAGGATGTGCTGGTACAGGCGGTGATCATCGACATCAGCGCGCGCAAGGCCGCCGAGGAGCGCTTTCGCCTGGTGGTCGAAGCCTCGCCCAATGCCATTGTGCTGGTGGACAGCCACGGCGTGATCATCATGGTCAACCGCCAGACCGAGAAGATGTTTGGCTACCCCCGTGATCAGGTGCTCGGTCAGCCGGTTGAAATGCTCCTGCCGGATGCCCTGCGGCACGCCCATGTTGGCTTGCGTCAGGGCTTCCAGCGGGCGCCGGAGCCGCGGCAGATGGGGGGGAGTCGCGAGTTGTTCGGCCAGCATTGCGAGGGTCGGCTGATTCCGCTGGAAGTGGGGCTGTCGCCCTTGCGCAGCGGTGACGATGTGCTGGTGCAGGCGGTGATCATCGACATCAGCGCGCGCAAGGAGGCCGAGCAGCGCCTGCGCGAACAAGCCGAGCAGCTGGCGCTGGCCAACCGCTATAAATCGGAATTTCTCGCCAATATGTCCCATGAGCTGCGCACGCCGCTCAACAGCATTTTGATCCTCAGCGATCAGCTGAAACAGAACGCCCTCGGCAACCTCAGCGCCAAACAGGTCAAGCATGCCGACATCGTGCACAAGGCCGGCAGTGATCTGTTGCAGTTGATCAATGACGTGCTCGACTTGGCCAAGGTTGAGGCCGGGCGCGTGCAGCTCAAGCTGGAGCCGCTGAATGTGCGCGAGATGCTCCAGGAGCTGGATGCCAGCATGCGCCCGCAAGCCGAACAGAAGGGTTTGCGTCTGCTCAATCTGGTGGCGGACGACGTGCCCCAATACATCCTCAGTGACCGTGTGCGTCTGCACCAGATTCTGCGCAACCTGCTGTCCAATTCCTTGAAGTTTACCGATCAGGGCCAGGTCGAACTGCAGGTCAGCATTCAGCCGGGTGTCACCGACAGCGGCCTGACGGTGCTGTGCCTGCGGGTGTGCGACAGCGGTATTGGCATTGCCGCCGATCAGCATGAGCGGATTTTTCAGGCGTTCCAGCAGCTCGACGGTTCCACCAGTCGCCGCTATGGCGGCACCGGCCTGGGCCTGGCCATCACTCGTCAGTTGCTGGAGGCCCTGGGCGGCGATATCCAGCTGCAGAGTCAGCCGGGGCAAGGCTCGCAATTCAGCGTGCGGTTGCCGGTGGAGGTGCTCAGTGAGCAACAGGTGCGGGCTTTGCAGGGGCGTGTCGAGCCGCTGCTGGCGCTGCCTGCCGAGCGCCGTAGTGCGCCGCTGAAGGGCCAGCATGTGCTGCTGGTGGACGATGATGTGCGCAACATCTATGCCCTGATGGCCCTGCTCGATGAGCTGGGCCTGCGCGTCACGCCGGCCGCCGATGGTGTCGAGGCGCTGGCCTGCTATGGCCGCGAGCGCTTTGATCTGATCCTGATGGACATGGCCATGCCCAACATGGATGGCTACACCGCCACCCATCTGCTCAAGCATCAGCATGGCTGCAACATTCCTATTATCGCCATAACGGCCCATGCGATGAAGGGCGACCGGGAGAAATGCCTGGACGCTGGTGCGGATGACTACCTGGCCAAGCCGGTGGCACGCCAGGAGCTGCTGGACCTGCTTCGTCGTTGGCTGAACAGTCCGGGAGGTAATGACCATGCCGGTGCAAACTGAAGCTGCGTATCAGGCGCCCACCTTGCTGGTGGTGGACGATCGTCAGGAAAACCTGGTGGCCATGGAGGCCCTGCTGGAGAGTAACGCCTGGCAGGTGCGTAGCGCCGCTTCCGGTGAGGCCGCTTTACGCTGCCTGCTGGAGAACGAAGTCGAGCTGGTGCTGCTGGACGTGCAGATGCCGGAGATGGATGGCTTCGAAGTGGCGCGCCTGATGCGTGGCACGCCGCGCACGCGTTTCACCCCGATCATCTTTGTCTCTGCCATCGCGCAAACCCAGGATGCCGTGCTCAAGGGCTATGCCAGCGGTGCCGTGGACTTCATCCTCAAACCGTTCGACCCCCAGGTGCTGCGGCACAAGATCCGTGCCTTGCTGGTGCATGAACAGAGTCGGCGTGAACTGCAGCAACTGACCCAGCAGCTGGAGCGCGCCCAGGCCTTCAATGCCTCGGTATTGGCCAATGCCGCCGAAGGCATTCTGGTGATCGACGAGCAGGGCTGCATCCAGTTCGCTAACCCGGCCGTGGCGCAAATGCTCCAGGGGGTGGCCGCGGACCTGGAAGGCACTGCATTGATGCCTTATCTGCAACAGCCCGGCTTGCCGGTGTGCTGGCAGGACAGCGAGTTCTATCGTTATTGGCAACGCGGTGAAACCCGCCGCGTGCATGACATCAATCTGCACACCTTTACCGGCGAGTTGCTGCCTGTCACTTTGTCGTTTTCGCCCCTGACCGGGCTGCAGCGCTCGATGGTGGTCATCGTCCTCGATATGTCCGTCGAGCGTGCCCTGCATGCCCAGCTGGAGTCGCAGGCGATTACCGATCCGTTAACCGGTCTGCTTAATCGCCGAGGTTTCAACCAGGCGCTGGAGTCATTGCTGGCGCGGGTGGTGCGCAGCGGCAAGCGGATCGCCGTGCTGTACCTGGACCTGGACGGTTTCAAGCGGATCAACGATTCCCTCGGTCATGCCGCCGGTGACCAGGTGTTGCAGCACGTGGCCGAACAGCTGCGCGTGTGCCTGCGCCCCTACGACATTCTGGCGCGGGTGGGTGGTGATGAGTTCACCATCCTGCTGGACTCCCTGGTGCACCCGGAATACGCCGCCAAGATTGCGGAAAAACTGATCCAGATGATCTCCGTGCGCCACCGCGTCGACGGTGTCGAGGTTACTCTGGGCGCCAGCGTCGGCATTGCCAGCTTTCCCGAGTGCGGCCAGGACCTGGAAGGCTTGCTGCGGGCTGCCGATATGGCCATGTACGAGGCCAAACGCGCAGGGCGCCAGCAGTACCGCTTCTTCTCCCCGGAGATGAACGGCCGCGCCCGCTCCCGTCTGATGCTGGAAGAGAGCCTGCGCACGGCCATCGAACAGCATGATTTTCAGCTGGTGTACCAGCCGCAGATTCATTTGCAGACGGGCCGCCTGCGCGGCTTCGAAGCCTTGCTGCGCTGGCAGCGGGCGGGCGTCGGTACGGTATCGCCAGGGCTGTTTATTCCGCTGCTGGAGGAAACCCGGCTGATCAATCAGGTGGGCGACTGGGTCTTTCATACCGGGGTCAGCCAATTCCTCACCTTACCGCTGGCGTTTCGCGAACAACAGATTCTTAGCCTGAATGTCAGTCCGGTGCAGTTCAGCATGCCCTCGCTGCTGGAAGACCTGCGCCGAGTGCTGGACCTGCACCAGCTAGACCCTGCGCAACTGGAGCTGGAAGTCACCGAAAGCGCGCTGATGCATAACCTCGAAAACACCCGTGAGCAGCTGCAGCAACTGCGCCGGCTCGGCGTGCGGGTGGCGATTGATGATTTCGGTACCGGCTACTCGTCGCTGGCGTACCTGCGCCATTTCGAGCTGGACACCCTGAAGATCGACCGCCTGTTTATCGCCAATATGCTCGACTCCGAGCGCGATGCGGCGATTGTCAGCAGCATCATTGAACTGGGGCGCAATCTTGGGCTGGAGGTGATTGCCGAAGGGGTGGAAACCCTGGCACAGCGCAACTGGCTGGTGAGCCACAACTGCGCCGTGATGCAGGGCTTTCTGGTCGCCCCAGGCTTACCCCTGGCTCAGGCGCAGAACTTTCCGTCGACGCTGGACTGGCAGCGCTTGCCGTACAAACCCACGCCTTAGAGCGTGCTGATCGAGCTGCACTACGTGTTTGCTCTTGTTCGTGGACAATTGTGGGGGGAGCCCAATAGCGTGTGATGCACTTCTCATCAAGGCCAATGGCCAGTATCATCGTGGCGCGTCATGGATGAACGCTTGAGCCTTACGCTGTCAGCCGTCGGTAACTCCGCACTGGATAGGACTCCCCATGAAAGAACAACGTTATCTTCCCGCCCTGCGCGCCCATATCGAACAACTGCTCGATGAAGGCTGGGTCATCACCACGCGCGCGCCCCTCAAACTGCGCTACGGACGGCAAAGCTGCGTGGTGCGCCACGGCATGCTGATCAGCGAAGGCATGGTCTAGCGGCGCCAGAGCATTCGCATCATCCCTGATTTCCCTCCCTCGTTTGTGTTCAGCCGCTGCTCGCGCAGTGCCTCAGGGCGTTTGCGGCGGGCGCACCTTGGGCAATTGGGCAGCCAGTTGGCGGAAGTGTTCGAGGCGTTCGTAACACAGGGTCAGCTCACCGCTTTGGGTGTTGTACCAGGCGTCCGGGCTGCCGCAGGTGGTCAGGCGCAAGGTCAGGGGGCGGGGCAGGGCAAAGGTGTCGCTGGCCTTGTTGGCCACCGCCTCCAGCTCACCGCTGGCGCGCACCTTGGCCAGCATGTCGGCACCGTGCTCCAGCTGGCGCGGCGGCTCATCGTAGAGCACCTGAATGCGTTGTCCTGGCGGTGCTCCAACCGGCCGGCGAAAGTGCTGCGCCAGCCAGTCCACCGCGTGCTGCACCTGCTGGTATTCCTGGGGGCAGTAGAACGCTCGCTCGTCCGGCAGGCCGGTGGCGGTGATGATCCACTCCAGGTTTTGCGGGTCGCTGCCATAGGCCAGGCAGGCGATGTTGTAGAAACGCTGGGCGTCGAGGCCGTGACTGTCCCAGCTGTAGACCTTTTCCTCGGGTGCTTTCGGCAGCCGCCACTCCAGGCGCCAGTAATCGGCCACGTCCAGCAGCTTGGCGTAGAAGTTGGCGTCGCGTTGCTTGCCCTGCAACAGAAACAGGCCAACGAAGCCGAGCTGGTCGGCCGCATCCTCCTCGCGACCAAGCACCGGCAACTGCAGTTCATTGATCAGCAGATGACCCATCTCATGCAGCAGGGTGAACTCGGCATTGGCCGTGACAAAGCGCAACTCGGTAGCTGTCAGATCGCTTTGTTGCACCGGGGCCGCGGCATGGCAGACGCTGGTCAGCAGTAACAGCAGGGCTAGATACCAAGGCCTCATGGAGGCTGTCTCCTTCACGCGTCGGTCTGCGGTTGCTGACGAAACACTAAGGCCTTGAGACCGCTGGCGGCGCTGATGTCGGGAAACTCGGGCGGGTTCTCCAGGCGCTCGCTGAATATCAGGGTGGGTGCCTCGCGGGCCATGCTCTCGATCAGAAACTCCGGGCCGACGTCCGGGTCGTTGACGCAGGCCAGCACCGTACCTTGCTGCGTGAGCAGTTCAGGCAGTTGGCGGAGGATGCGCTGGTAGTCCTTGCTCAGCGCGAAGCTGCCTTTCTGGAAGGTCGGCGGGTCGATGATCACCAGGTCGTAAGGCCCGCACTTTTTCACCTTACCCCAGGACTTGAACAGCTCATGGCCGAGGAAGCTGACCTGGCTGAGATCGTGCTGGTTCAGGCGATGGTTGTCGCGGCCACGGCTCAGGGCCGCGCGGGCCATGTCCAGGTTGACCACATGCGCGGCGCCGCCGGCGATGGCCGCCACGGAGAAGCCGCAGGTGTAGGCGAACAGGTTGAGCACGCGCTGACCCTGGGCCTGGGCTTGCACCCACTGGCGGCCGTAGCGCATGTCGAGAAACAGGCCGCTGTTCTGCTTCTGACCGAGGTCGAGCTTGTAGCGCAGGCCGTTTTCGCTGATCAGGCATTCGTCCACCACCTCGCCCAGCAGCCATTCGGTGCTGCTTTCCAGCAGGTAGCGGTGTTGCAGCAACAGGCTGTGGGCCTGGCTGTGCTGCCAGATTTCGGTTTGCGTGAAGGCCATCAGCATCTGCTTGAGAGCGGCCAGCTCTTCATCGCTTGGCTGGCGGAACAGCGCCACCAACAGCACACCTTGCAGCCAGTCGACCGTCAGGTGCTCCAGCCCCGGATAGCAGCGGCCGCGGCCGTGGAACAGTCGACGGGTTTCCGTGGGCGCGGGTTGCAGGGCGGCCAGCAGGTGCTGGTGCAGAAAGGCGATGGCAGCGGCGTTCATGGGTTCGGTTCGGCGTAAAGGTTATTGGGCATGTGCCGCCGGGAGGTAATCCGGGCGACTTAGTTCTGTTCCAGCTCGGCCAGGCTGAACGGCAGCGGCGGCGTTGGCCAGTGCAGATCGAGGGCTTCAAACTGGCGTGCCAGCAGGCTGGCCAGCAGCAGGTTGCGCAGCCATTTATGGTCGGCGGGAAGCACATACCAAGGTGCACTCGGGCGGTGGCTGCGGGCCAGGGTGTCAGCCCACTCGGCTTGGTACTGGGGGAACTGGCGATGGGCCTGGAGATCGGCGGCGCTCAACTTCCAGTGCTTGTGCGGGGTCAGCAGGCGTTTGCGCAGACGCTTGAGCTGCTCGCCGGCGGAGATCTGCAGATAAACCTTGCACAGCAGAATGCCAGCGCCCTGCAACTGGTCCTCGAAGGCGGCAATTTGCTGCAACCGCGGGCTGACCTGCTCGGCGCCGATAAAGCCGTCGTGGCGGTCGCCGACCACACCCTCGTAGGGGCTGCGATTGAAGATGCCGATGCTGCCCGGCGGCGGCAGGCGCCGCTGGTAGCGGGCGAGGAAGTCTTCCTGGCGCTCGGCGGTGCTGGGCAGCTGAAAGTTGCTGACGTCCACCCCTTGCGGATTGAGGCCGCGGAACAGATGGCGAATGGCACCGTCCTTGCCCGAGCAGTCCGGGCCTTGCAGCCACAGCAGCAGGGCCTGGCGGCGGTTGGCCCAGAGCAGTTGCTGCTGCTCGTCGAGATAGCGCTTGAGCTCCTCGAAGCGTTGCTGGCAGTCGTCCGGGTCCAGGCCGAAGTCGCGGGCCGGATCGCCTGCCAGCGGCGCCGCAACATCGCAGCGGCAACTGTCCAGCAGGGCATCATCGAGGCGCGGCAGCATCAGTCTTTACGACGCTTGAGCTGGTCACGCAGTTGAGTCGGCAGTTGGCGGATGATCAGCATGTCGCGGGCTTCGTCGAACTCGATCTTGGAGCCCAGCAGGTGTGATTCGAAGCTGATCGACAGGCCTTCGCCACGGCCGGTAAACCGCTGGAACTGCTGCAGGGTGCGTTTGTCTGCCGGGATTTCCGGCGACAGGCCGTAGTCCTTGTTGCGGATGTGGTCGTAGAAGGCCTGCGGGCGTTCTTCGTCGATCAAACCGGAGAGCTCCTGCAAACCGACCGGCTGGCCGATCTTGGCCTGGCTGCTGGCATAGCCGACCAGGGCCTGGGTTTTCTCGCGGGCGGCTTCTTCCGGCAGGTCTTCGCTTTCGACGAAGTCACTGAAGGCTTTGAGCAGGGTGCGGGTTTCGCCGGGACCGTCGACGCCTTCCTGGCAGCCGATAAAGTCGCGGAAGTACTCCGAGACTTTCTTGCCGTTCTTGCCCTTGATAAAGGAGATGTACTGCTTGGAGTTGGCGTTGTTCTGCCACTCGGAGATGTTGATCCGCGCGGCCAGGTGCAGCTGGCTGAGGTCCAGGTGCTTGGCCGGGGTGACGTCGAGCACCGCGTTCACCGCCACGCCTTCGCTGTGATGCAGCAGGGCGATCGACAGGTAGTCGGTCATGCCTTGCTGGTAATGGGCAAACAGCACGTGGCCGCCGGTGGACAGATTGGATTCTTCCATCAGCTTTTGCAGCTGCTCGACCGCCTGGCGGCTGAACGTTGTGAAGTCCTGGCCGCCGTCGAGGTAAGTCTTCAGCCAGCCGCTGAACGGGTAAACGCTGGATTCCGCATGAAACAGGCCCCAGGCCTTGCCCTGCTTGGCGTTGTAGGTGTCGTTGAGGTCGGCCAGCATGTTCTCGATGGCCTGCGACTCGGCCAGTTCGGTGCTGCGGGCATGCAGCACGGCCGGGCTGCCGTCGGGTTTTTTCTCGATCAGGTGGACGATGCAATGACGGATCGGCATGGGTTTTCTCGGCAGCAGGTCGGGGGCGAGGCCCGGATCAGCGCAATCCGGGCCGCAATGGCTAGCAGTTTACCCGAGCTGGCGCTGGCGCTGCTGCAAAGCCTGCAGGCGTTCGATCACATAACGCAGGTGCACGTGCAGTTGATACAGCTCGTTGGAGTAGGACAGCGGCACTTCGACCTTGGCCAGTTGCACTTCGAGTTGTTCAAGGCGGCCGATTTCATCCTGCAGGCGTTCGGCTGGGCTATCGGCGTTCAGGGTTCGATCAATTTCACGCAGGTATTTGTACCAGCGATAAATCCGCGCCCGGATGCGCCATTGGTAGATCGGGCCGATGGCCTTGGACAGCGGGAACAGCACCATCAACAGCGGAATCAGCAGAATGATGTAACGGTCGGCCAGGGAGGCGATGCGAAACGGCAGGTGGCGTTGCAGCAGCGGTAGGCCGTCCTGGTAGTAGCGCTCGGCATCCTCGGCCAGCTCGAAGGTCAACGGCCCAGCGTTGGGAAAGGCGCCGGGCGGGTCGAGCAGGCTGCCGGCAGCCATCACCTCGCGGGCGGCGTCGAGAAACAACGGCGCCAGGCCTGGATGAAAATCGTCATTGATCACCAGGGTGGCGGCGGGCGCGAGCATCGGCGTGTCCTGGGCCGGGGCGTTGGCCGCCAGGTTGAGCAGGCCTTCACCGACCCGGATGCGGTTGAAGTACGGCAGCCGCGCTGCATAGGCCGCCGCGCGGCGAAAGCCGGCCAGGCGCAGCTCGGGGTGGCTGGCCAGTTGTTGAATCAGCGGGTTCTCCGCCGGGCCGATAAAGAACCCGGCATCCAGCTCGCCGGCCAGCAACGCAGTCGCCGCCGGAGTGCCGCCGAGCAGTTGCCAGTGCGCCGGGTAGTGCGCAGGGGTGATGGCATTGGCGGTCAGAATCGCCGAACTGGCGGCCAGGGTGCCGCTGCCTGGGCCACCCAGGGCCAAGCGCAAGGGTTGCAGGTCGGCAATCCGGTCGAGGTCCAGGCCCTGGCGATAGAACAGCCACAGCGGCTCGTGATAGACCGCGCCGAGGCTGCGCAGGCGCGCACGTTGGGCGGCGGGCAACTGCTGCTCCAGGCCGCTTTGCACTAGGGCAATCTGCACCTCGCCGGGTTCGGCCAGCAGGCGTTGTAGGTTGTCGCTGGAGCCCGTGCTGGTCACCAGGGTCAGCTCGAAGCCCTGCTTGGCCAGGGCGGTTTTCAGTTGCTCGGCAAACTGGCGATAACTGCCGCCCGCAAAGCCGGTGGCCATCTGCGCATGCATCGGCGGCGGCGGGGCGACAAAATAAAACAACGCCCCCACCAGTGCGGCAAACACCGGCACCGTCCACAGGTTGGCCAGCAGGATGATTTTCAGGTCTTTTAATGCACGGCGCATGGCAACGTCCTTTCGCGGGCCTTTAGCCAAGAATAGGCCGGCCCTGGCGCAGAATGAAACCGGCACGGCAGAGCCATGGGGTAACATGCGCCCTGTTTTTTAGCGTCGAATCAGGGACTGCTCCATGCGCATTCTGCACAGCTCCGACTGGCACCTTGGCCAGCACTTTATGGGCAAGACCCGCCAGGCCGAGCATCAGGCGTTTCTCGCCTGGTTGATCGAGCAGGTGCAGGCGCAGCAGGTGGATGCCGTGCTGGTGGCTGGGGATATCTTCGACACCGGCGCGCCGCCCAGTTATGCCCGTGAGCTGTACAACCACTTTATTGTTGAGTTGCGCCAGAGCGGCGCCGAGTTGCTGGTGCTGGGTGGCAATCACGATTCGGTGGCCATGCTCGGTGAGAGCAAGACCTTGCTGGCGCAGCTCAATACCCGAGTGATTCCCAGCGTCTGTGCCGAGTTGGAAGAACAGGTGCTGGTGCTGCATGAGCGCAGCGGCCAGCCAGGGGCAATTCTTTGCGCCATTCCGTTTATTCGCCCACGCGATGTGCTGTTCAGCCAGGCCGGCGAGAGTGCGCAGACCAAGCAGCAAAACCTGCAAAGCGCGATTCAGCAGCACTACCAGCAGTTGTATGCGCGGGCGTGTGCCAAGCGCGATGAGCTGGGCGGCCAGCTGCCGATTATCGCCACCGGCCACCTGACCACCGTGGGTGCCAGCGCCAGCGAGTCGGTGCGCGAGATTTATGTCGGCAGCCTGGAAGCCTTTCCCACCAGCGCCTTTCCGCCGGCGGCCTATATCGCCCTGGGCCATATTCACCGACCGCAGAAGGTCGGTGGTCTGGAACATATCCGCTATTGCGGTTCACCGATTCCCTTGAGTTTCGATGAGGCCAAACAACAGAAGGAAGTGCTGCTGGTGGACGTCACCAGTGATGGCTTGCAGCAGGTGACGGTGCTGCCGGTGCCGCGCTTTCAGCCGTTGCTGTCGCTGCGTGGCAGCTTGAGCGAACTGCCTGCGGCGATCACCGACGCCGCCGCGCAAGGCACGCCAGCAACCCCGGTATGGCTGGAAGTGCTGGTCACGGCTGATGACTATCTGAGCGACCTGCAGCCACGGCTGCAGGCTCTGTGCGAAGGTCTGCCGGTTGAGGTGCTGCGCATCCGCCGCGAGCGCGGTACGGCTGTGGCGGGATTGACCAGTGCCACGCGGGAAACCCTGGATGAGCTCAGCGTGAGCGACGTGTTCGCTCAGCGCCTGAGCAGCGAAAGCCTGGAGTCCGCGGTGCAGGCGCGCCTGGTGGGCCTGTACCAGCAGGTGGTGGCCGAACTGGCGGAGGAGTCGGCATGAAGATCCTCAGCCTGCGCCTGAAGAACCTCAATTCGCTGAAGGGCGAATGGAAGATCGACTTCACCGCCGAGCCGTTCAAGGACAACGGCCTGTTCGCCATAACCGGGCCGACCGGAGCGGGCAAGACCACCCTGCTGGATGCCATCTGCCTGGCCCTGTACCACCGCACGCCCCGCATGGGCACACTGTCGGCCAGCAGCAACGAGTTGCTGACCCGGCACACCGCCGACTGCCTGGCCGAGGTCGAGTTTGCAGTCAAGGACCAGCACTACCGCGCCTTCTGGAGCCAGCGCCGGGCCCGCGACAAGAGCGACGGCGCGCTGCAGGCGCCGAAAGTCGAGCTGGTGCAGATCGATCAAGCCTCGGGCGTCGGGCAGATCCTCACCGACAAACTGAATGAGAAGCTCAAACTGACCGAGAGCCTGACCGGTCTGGATTTCGAGCGCTTCACCAAGTCCATGCTGCTGGCCCAAGGCGGTTTTGCGGCCTTTTTGGAGGCCAACGCCAACCAGCGCGCCGAGCTGCTGGAGGAGCTGACCGGCACCGACATCTATGGGCAGATTTCCCAGCGGGTGTTCGAGCAGACCCGCGAGGTCAAAGTCGCATTGGATCAGCTTCGCGCCAAGGCCTCAGGGGTCGAGTTGCTGAGCGATGAGCAGCGCCACGAGCTGCACAGCGAAGTGCAGAACCTGCTGGCCGACGAGGCCGAGTTGCTGCGTGAACAGCAGCAGTTGCAGGTGCAACGCCAGTGGTGCGAAGACCTGGCCAAGGCGCAAAACCAGCAGCAGGTGGCGCAGCACAATGAGCAGCAGGCGCTGCTGGATCTGGCGGACGCGCAACCGCAGCTTGAACAGCTGCTCGCCAGTGAGCCGGCCAGCAAGTTGCAGCCCCAACATGCCGCCTGGCAGCAGGCTCAAGCAGCGCTTATTCAGGTTGAGCAACATTTGGCGCACACCAGCGCCGCACGTCAGCAGGCCGATCAGCAACTATGCCAGCGGCTGTGGCAGGCCAGTCAGTTAAGCCAGCACTTGGCTCAGGCGCGGCAGCGCGAGTTGAGCCAGTTGCAGCAGCAGCGCGAGCAGGTCGCGGCACAGTTGGCCGAGCAGCCCCAGCGTGGCCAGTTGGGCGAGCAGTTGCGCGCCTGGGCAGGCCAGTTCGAGCAGCTGCAACAGTTGGCTGGCGATATCACTGGGCAAACTGCCCAGCAGCAAGCGGGCCAACTACGCCTGCAGCAATTGGCCGAGCAGCGGGGCGGTCAGCAGCACCAATTAAGCGCCGCCCAGGATCAGTGGCAGCACGCGCAACAGCAGCAAGCGGCTGCCCAGGCGCACCTGGATCAGGTGCAAGGTGCCAGCCATGAAACTGCATTGCGTGAGCAGTGGCAGCAGCTACTCAATCAAGGCAATGGTCTGGAGCGGCTGGCCGAGCTGGTGCCGTTGCGCCAGCGTCTGGCCCAGCAGGCCGCACAGTTGCAGGCGCAGTTACAAGCTCAAGGCTCGCAGCTGGCGACCAACGAGCAGGCGCTGGGCACTTTGCGCCAGCAGTACAAAGACCTGGCCCAACAGGTACTCGACAAGAAAAAACTCCTGGAGCAAGAGCAGCGCATCCAGGCACTCGAGGTCTACCGTGCGCAGTTGCAGCCCCATGAGGCCTGCCCGCTGTGCGGCGCCCATGAGCATCCGGCGGTAGCCGCTTATCAGGCGCTGGATATGTCGGTAACGCAGCAGGCCTTGAGCCTGAAAGAGGCCGAGCTGGAGGCACTGAAAGCGCAGGGCGAAACCCTCAAGACCGAGCAGGCCATTCTCGTCGAGCAGCGCAAGCAGCAAACGCTGCAGTTGCAGCAGTGCGAGGACGAACGCCACGCGCGCGCCGAGGACTGGCAGCAGTACTGTCAGGTCCTGGGCATGCAGCTCGCCGATGCGCAGGCTTTGACGGCCGCTCGCCAGCAACATTGGGTTGAACTTGCCAGCCTGGAGCAGCGCCTGGCCCAGCTCGATGGCTGCAAGGCGGCGCTGGAGGCGGCTCGCAGCGAGTGCCTGGCAGAGGAAAAACGCTACAGCCAGCTGCAACAGCAACAGGCCTTGCTGGATAAGGATCAGCTTAATCAGCAACAGGCGCTGCAGGCCATCGACGAACGCCGGGCCCATTTGCAGCAACAACAGCAGCAGCATCGGGTGGCGCTGGAACAGGCCCTGGCGGCCTTGGGGTATGCACTGCCCAGTGATGCAGCAGCCTGGCTGGCCGAACGCGAGCAGGACTGGCACACCTGGCAGCAACAGCAGGCGCGGCAACAGACACTGGCTGAGCAGCAGCGTGAGCTGCAGCATGCCGTACAGACGGCCAGCGAGCAGCAAGCTCTGTGGCAGCAACGCTGGCTTGAGCTGGCCCAAGCCGAGTTGCCGGCCCTGAGCGAGGCGCAGCTAACGCCGTTATCCCTGGCCGAGGTCGAGGCCCAGTATCAGGCGGCGCAGAAACTGGCCAATGACCTGGCTGTCGAGCAGCAGTTGCGCACCGAGCAGTTGGGCCAGGCGCAAGCTACTCACCAGCAGCATCAGCAGGCCTGGTTGGCGGCGCTGCAGCTCAGCCCGTTCGCCAGCGAGGCGGCATTCGCCGCGGCGCTGCTCAGCGACGAACAACAGACTCAATTACGCACCCTAAAGGCGCGCCTGGACAAACTGCTGACCGAGGCACAGGCACGCAAAGCCAGCAGTGAACAGGCCTTGGCCCAGTTGCTGGCGGCGCCACAGACCCAGCTCGGCCGTGGCCAGTTGGACGAGCAGTTGCTCAACCTCAGCCAGCAGAGCAAGGCACTCAATGAACGCCAAGGTGAGTTGCGCGCCCAGCTGCAGGGCGACGAGCAGCGCCGCGCCAGTCAGCAGGAGTTGTTTGCCGAGATCGCCCGTCAGCAGGCCGACTACGACCTCTGGCAGCAGCTCAACAGCCTGATCGGTTCGGCCGATGGGGCCAAATACCGCAAGTTCGCCCAGGGCCTGACCCTTGATCATCTGGTCCATCTGGCCAACCAACAGCTGCAACGCCTGCATGGCCGCTATCAGTTGGCCCGGCGCGGCAGTGGCGAGCTGGAGCTGGAGGTGGTCGATACCTGGCAGGGTGACGTGGCCCGCGACTGCAAGACCCTGTCCGGCGGCGAGAGCTTTCTGGTCAGCCTGGCCCTGGCCTTGGCGCTGTCTGACCTGGTCAGCCACAAGACCAGCATCGACTCGCTGTTTCTCGACGAAGGCTTCGGCACCCTCGATGGCGAAACCCTGGAGGTGGCCCTGGACGCTCTGGATGCCCTCAACGCCAGCGGCAAGATGATCGGCGTAATCAGCCACGTCGAGGCGCTGAAGGAGCGCATCCCGGTGCAACTCAAGGTGCACAAGGGCGTCGGCCTGGGTTACAGCGCGCTGGACAAGCGCTATGCGGTATCCGCTTAGGGATTTTTTGTGCCCATAGGTGTATAAATCGCGCGGTTAAATAACGGCTATCGCGAGCCGGATTTTGTTTGAGTCGGGTGCAGTCCATACACCCGGCTTTCAGCTTTGAGGAGTCAGCATGGGCGCTCAGTGGAAAGTAAAAGGTAAAGAAGCCGCCGCCAACGCACGGGGCAAGATCTTCGGCAAGCTGGCGAAAGAAATCGCCATTGCGGCGCGTGCTGGTGCCGATATCGACATGAACCCGCGTCTGCGCCTGGTGGTTGAACAGGCGAAAAAAGCCTCGATGCCGCGCGATACCCTGGAACGGGCGATCAAGAAGGGCGCCGGTCTGCTCGGTGATGCCGTGCATTACGAGCGCCTGACCTATGAAGGCTTCGCCCCGCATCAGGTGCCGGTGATCATCGAGTGCCTGACTGACAACACCAATCGGACCGTGGCAGAAATCCGCGTGCTGTTCCGCAAGGGCCAGCTCGGCGCGACCGGCTCGGTGGCCTGGGACTTCGACCACCTGGGCATGATCGAAGCCAGCCCGACGACTGCCGATGCCGACCCGGAACTGGCGGCCATCGAAGCCGGTGCCCAGGACTTTGAAGCCAGCGACGAGGGCGCCACCCTGTTTATGACTGAGCCGACTGACCTGGATGCCGTGTGCAAGGCGTTGCCGGAGTTTGGTTTCAGCGTCAACTCGGCGCAGCTGGGCTATCGCTCGAAGAACCCGGTGAGCCTGAGCGGGACGCAACTGGAAGAAGTCGAGGCGTTCCTCGATGCGTTGAACAACCATGACGACGTGCAGAATATGTACGTGGGCCTGGCTGGCTAAGCAGCACCTCAGCTCAGGGTTACATCCTCGCGGCCAAGGTCGCTTCTACCGGCAGCAAGGTTGCAGCAGTAGGAGTGGCCTTGGCCGCGATGCGTTTGGCGGGTGGATAAACAAATTCTGGAAAGGAGTTCAGGCGATGACCTTGCAGCAACTGTTGGCTATCGAGTTACCGATCATTCAGGCGCCGATGGCTGGCGTGCAAGACCATCGTCTGGCCGTGGCGGTCAGCAATGCCGGCGGGCTGGGTTCGTTGCCGGCGGCCATGCTCAGCCTGGAGGCGTTGCGCAGCGAGCTAACGGCCTTGCAGGCGCAGACCCGCAAGCCCTACAACGTCAACTTCTTCTGCCACACCCCACCGACTCCGGACGCTGCGCGCGAAGCCGCCTGGCGCGCGGCGTTGGCGCCGTATTACGCCGAATTGGGTCTCGACCCTGCACAGATTGCGGCCGGGCCTGGGCGTGCTCCGTTCAGTGCCGAAGCCGCCGCGCTGTTGGCCGAGTTTCGTCCGCCGGTCGTGAGCTTTCACTTTGGCCTGCCATCGGCTGAGTTGCTGGCCCAGGTAAAAGGCTGGGGCAGCAAGGTCATCGCGTCTGCCACCACGGTGGCCGAGGCCCTGTGGCTGGAGGCGCATGGCGCGGATGCGGTGATCGCCCAAGGGTTGGAGGCGGGCGGCCATCGCGGGCATTTTCTGTCGATGGATTTGACCGAGCAGGCCGGCTTGTTTGCATTGCTGCCGCGCATCGTCCAGGCGGTGAGGGTGCCGGTGATCGCCGCAGGCGGCATCGCCGATGCTCAGGGTGTGGCGGCAGCCATGGCTCTGGGGGCCGCTGGCGCGCAAGTGGGTACGGCCTATCTGCTGTGCCCGGAAGCCACCACCAGTGCGGTGCACCGTGCCGCCCTGCAAAGCCCGGCAGCTGGGCATACGGCGCTGACCACCCTGTTCAGCGGCCGCCCGGCGCGTGGCATCGTCAACCGGGTTATGCGTGAGTTGGGGCCTTTAACGGCACCCACGCCGGAGTTTCCCCTGGCCACCACCGCCATCGCGCCGCTGCGGGCCAAGGCCGAGAGCCAGGGCCTTGGTGATTTCTCGCCGCTGTGGAGCGGGCAGAATGCCAGTGGCTGCAAGGCTATAGGGGCGGCGGCGCTGACTCTGGAGTTGGCAGGTCGCTCGTCATTGTTATGACGATTGTTTTTTTGGCGCCGTTTTATCGCGGTGTCTAGACTGCCTGGCAGACGACCGCGGTATGCCCGCGGTCAATCTGTCGTCATGGAGAAGGAGTCTGCATGCGCCCGGCGTTCAAATGTTTGTTCGCGGTTACTTTGCTGGTGCTCGCTGCGCGAGCCCATGCCGAGCGCTTGCAGGTGGTCGCGGACATCTGGTGCCCCTTCAACTGCCAGCCCGATGCACCGTTGCCGGGTTACATCATCGAGGTGTTGACCGCCGTCTTTCCCGAGGACCATATCGATTATCAGGTGCTGCCCTGGAGGCGCGCCGTGCTGCAGACGCGCCAGGGCGTGAGCACGGCGGCGATTGCCGCCACCGCAGAGATGGCGCACGAGGGGCAGTTGCTTATCGGTCGGCAGCCGGTGGGGCATGCCTATGATTGCCTCTATGTGGCCTCCGCCAGCACGCTGGCCTACCACGGCCAGGCTGCGGATCTTCACGGCGTGCAGCGCCTTGGTATCGCCTTGGGTTATGAATATGCCGAAGGCATTGGCGAGTGGTTGGCCAATGAGGAAAACAAGGCAAAGATTTTTGCCGAGTCGGGCGATGAGCCTGCTCGGCGCAACCTACGCAAGCTGGTGCGCGGCGGGTTGGACGGCATGATCGAAGACCGCTCGGTGATGAACTTCCTGCTGCTCGATCCCGCCTATGCCGGACGCGTGGTCTCGGCCGGCTGCAATCAAGCGGTGCCGCTGTATGTGGCGTTCAGCCCCAAGCGGCCGGGCGCTGACAGCTTGCCCGAACGATTCGATCAGGGCCTGGTGGCGCTGCGTGAGTCTGGGCGGTTGGCGCAGATTCTGGGCAAATATGGTGTGGCTGACTGGCAGCCTTGAGCTGGTCGCTGTAAACGAAAAAGCCCGCACAACCGTGCGGGCTTTTTCGTTTAGCGGTCAAGCAAGCGGCTAGGGGGTTGCCCCGGTAGTCGCCGTTGCGACGTGCTAGCGGTTTGCTCAGTCGCGGGCCTTGAGGTCTTGCTCAGAAATATGAGGGACGAAGGAGAAGCCAAAAACGGCGAAGAAGCCAAAGAGTTTCATGGTAAGCACCAGTGGTTTGCTAACTGTTACCGGATAAGCCCGGCGACAAGGGTTTGAACGAGGTTGGCAACCTGTAGCGGGTTGTCGTGTTACCTATCGTACCAGCTTGTCGTGCAAGAAAATGCAGCGAATGTTAAATATTTGCTACATTTTGATGCGATTTTTCGTCGCAGTCAGGCGCTTTAATTATTTTTGCACCGTTAGTGTGCATTATTTGGCTTCAGCTGTTACTCGGTAACACTGCTCTGTTGCGACCCCTGGGATTAACCGTTGAGGTTGCTGCGCAGGGTCAGCCACCTGGGCATACGCCAGTGCCGGTGGATGGCCAGGGAGCGGAAGATAAAGGTCACGGCGACCCCGGCCAGGGTGGTCAGGGCCGTTTTGCCGCCGAGGCCCATCAGGCCGATGTAGCAGATGCTGCCGACGATGATGGTGGTGGCGTAGATCTCGCGACTGAGCAGCAGGTTGGGGCGTTGCGCGAGGACGTCACGGACCAGGCCGCCGCCGATGCCGGTGATGGTGGCCATGACCACCGCCACCGGGGCCGAGAAGTGCAGGGCCAGGGCCTTGTCGATCGATTGCACGCCGAACAGGGCAATGCCGAAGGCGTCGAGGTAGAGGATCAGTGCCCAGACGCTTTCATCGCGCAGGTGACGTTCCAGGTAAAAGGCGAAGATCGAGGCAGCAATCGCGATCCACACGTAGTTGAAGTCGAGCACCCAGAACACCTGGGTACTCAGCAGCAAGTCGCGCAGGGTGCCGCCACCCACGGCGGTGATCACGCCGAGGAAGGTCAGGCTGATGATGTCCATGTCTTTGCGCGCGGCAGCGAGCACGCCGGCCATGGCGAAGGCGGCGATGGCAGTCATGCCGATCAGGTAGTTCAGGTTGTGCATGGGTAGGGCTCAACGGCGGGGGATTGGCGGCCGTTGAACTCTGGCGCAGTCGTCTGCTGGCTGCAAGCCTTGGCCGCCAGGTAGGGCGGGCCAAGGCTTGCGTGGGGCGGGGTTATTGGCGGTCGATGCGGTACAGGGTGGTGGTGCCGCTGACTTCGTTGCCGACCACCAGCAGAGGTACGCCTGGCAGCGGGCTGCGTTCTGCGGCGATCACCATCACGCCTTCCGGGCCGAGGTCGCCGGCTTCGGCGGCAGGTGGTTTGGCGTTGGCATTGCGGTTGCTGACCAGCTCGACGAAGCGCGGGGCTTTAGGTTGGCTGAGGTCGTAGACCATCAACGCACTCAGGCGCTCCAGGCCGATGAAGGCATAGGGCTTGCCCCACAGTTCGCTGACGGTAACGCCTTCCGGCTCTGGACCTTTGTCGTCGCTGCGTCCATCAGGGCTGTTGTCCTTGTGGTTGCTGTTGAACAACGCCGGCATGCGTGCGGCGCTGATGCGTTCGAACTCACTGCCGCTGTCGTAGACCGGCTTGAGGTTGCTGTTCCAAATCGTGAAGGAGCGCGCGCCGAAGGCGTAGATAGCCTGGTAAGTGCCGGTAGCCGGGTTGAGACCGCTGGCCTTGCTCACTGTCAGGCGCCCGAGGTTGGCGTTTTGCTTGAGGCTTGCGGCGTCTGGAAATTGCGCAGGGTCAAGCAGGTAGGCGGCGCTGCCGAGGCGTACTTCCTCGTTGTAGCCGCTGTAGGCGCGGGCATCGCCTTCGTTGGCGGTCACCAGGTAGGTCTTGCCGTGATGTTTGAAGTTGCTGATTGCGTCGGGTTGGTAGAGGCCGCGGATCGGCCAGTTGCGGATATTCACCGCGTTGTCCTTGTCGCTGGCGTCCAGTTCGTTACCGCTCAGGCTGTGATCCTTGTAGCCGAGACCATGCACCGCTGTGATACGTCCGCGGCGGATGTCCAGTTCGGCGATGGCGTTGTTTTCTTGCAGGGTGATCCAGGCGCGCCGGCCGTCTTTGTCGACGCTGATGTATTCCGGCTCCAGGTCCTGGGCTACGCTGGCGTTGGGGCCGAAGATGCGCACCGATGAGTCCAGTTGTGCGCGGCTGAAGCGTCGGAAGTCAGCAGTACGCACGTCACTTTGGCGCAGGCGGCTGAGGCGTGACGGCAGGTCAATGATGCTCACTGAACCTTCCGGGTCCTGCAGGTAGTCGTCACTGGGTTCACCTTCGTTGGCCACCAGGATGTGGCGGCCATCGGCGGTGAAAGTGAGCATGTCGGGCAGAGCGCCAACGGTGACGGCACCTTGCACCTGGCCATCGACATTCATCAGCACGACCTTACCGGGTTCGGTTTTTATCGTGTTCTCCACCGCCGCCGCGACCAGACCTTTATGTACCGCGACGCTGTTGATGCCGCTGCCGTAGGCCGACAGGTCGATGCTGAACAGCAGGTTGGGCTGGGCCGGGTTGCGAATGTCCAGCACGTCGATCCGCGCGTTGGCAGCGTTGACCACGAACAGGCGTTGGGAGCGCGCGTCATGGGCGACGATCTCGGCAGCGCTCTGCTCGAACAGGCCACTCTGGTAGGTGCCGATGGGGGTGAAGGTGAGTGTCTGCGGCTTGCTGGCGGCAACAGCCGGCAGGGCGAACAGCGACGTGAGGGCAATGGCGGAGGCGAGCAGGCAAGGGCGCATGGGGCAATCCTGATTGACGGTTGTCAGCCACGTTGCCTGGCCATGATGGCGATTGTGTGACGTCCCGAAGACCCTTTATTGACGCTTTTAGGGCGTGCGCGGTGCCGGTTGGTAGTAGCCCCGGTGCAGGTTGTCGAAGTAACGCTGGTAGCGACCGCTGTCGCGGTAGCTCTGCAGGCGGCGATTGAAACGCTCCAGCAACTCCGGGCTGCCCGCCAGGCTTTTCGGCAGCATCAGGTAACTGAGGTTGTTCAGCAGCGGCTTGGGATGGTGAGTGACTTTGGCGATTTCGGCGACGCTGAACTGGCTGTGCAGGGCGGCGTAGCCGACGTTGAACTCCTGGGGGTAGAGGACGATGCGTTCTTTCAGCAGTTTCTCGAAGTTCTGGCGGTCGCTGGCCACCCGTTCCATGTGCACCTTGCCGCTGGCGAGGAAGTCATCGAAGGCGGGCCCGTAGCTGTATTCCAGGCCGCCGCCGAGGGTCATGCCGCTGAGGTCGCTGAACTGCTGCCAGTCGAAGGGGAGGCTCTTGAGGTGGAAGAACACAAACTGCTCGTCGAGCAGGGGCGCGCTGAAGAGGAAGTCGACCTCCCGTTCGCGCTTGTGCATCCACACGGCGCTGGCGTCGAATTTGCCCGCCGCCGCGTCGGCATAGGCCCGTGGCCAGGGCAGGAAGCGGAAGCTGACGCGGTAGCCTTCATCGGCAAACACATCGCTGATCAGGTGGGCGATCACCCCGTCATGCTTGAGTTCACTGGAAAGATAGGGTGGCCAGTCGCCGACACTGATCTGTAGTTGCGGGCGCCCGTCGGCCACGGCGCTGCCGATGAACAGCAGACAAATCAGGCTGGTCAGGCGTATCCAGTTCATCCAGGGTCCTTGCGATTGACGAAGGGGATCAGCCCTCAATGTTCTAGAGGGCGTGGCGCAGTAGTAGCACTTAATCGCCCCGCTTGAACATGGCCGCAGGCGTGGCCGTCAGCCTTGCCGGCGGGCATGCCAGGCCTGGCGCTGGGCGTCGTCGATAAAGCTCCAGGCGACGAAGCGGCTTTGCTTGTTGCCTTGGGCCATTGCCACGGTGCGCACCGCCTGGGCGCCGACCTTGTGCAGCTGTTTGTAGATGTCCGGCAGGTTGCCGGCCTTGGAGATCAGGCTGCTGAACCACAGCACCTGGCTACCGACGCCGACGCTCTCCTTGATCATGCGTTTGACGAACGAGGCTTCGCCGCCGGTGCACCACAATTCGTTGTTCTGCCCGCCGAAGTTGAGCTCTGGCAGGGTGCGCTCGGGCGCCTGTTTGCCGAGGTTCTTCCATTTGCGTCGGCTGCCGCTGGCGGCCTCGGCGGCGCTGGCGTGGAAGGGCGGGTTGCACAGGGTCAGGTCGAAGCGTTCATCCGCTTGCAGCAGGCCGGCGAAGATCTGTCCACGATTGAGTTGCTGGCGTAGCTCGATGGTCTGGCCGAGTTGGTTGGCGTCGATGATGGCTTGCGCCGAGGCGATGGCCTGGGCGTCGATGTCCGAGCCGACAAAGCGCCAGCCGTAGTCGCTGTGGCCCAGCAGCGGATAGATGCAGTTGGCGCCGACGCCGACATCCAGGGCGCGCACGCCGGGGCCGCGAGGGATGGTGCCGGCGGTGTCAGTGGCCAGCAGGTCGGCCAGGCCATGCAGGTAATCGGCCCGCCCCGGAATCGGCGGGCACAGATAGCCCTCGGCAATCTGCCAGTGCTGGATGCCGTACAGGCTGTGCAGCAGGGCGCGGTTGAACACCCGCACCGCGGCTGGGTTGGCGAAGTCGATGCTGGGTTTGCCGTGGGGATTGGTGATGACGAAGGCGCCCAGCTCCGGGCAGCTGTTGATCAGCGCCGGGAAGTCGTAACGGCCCTGGTGACGATTGCGCGGGTGCAACAGCCCCAGCTCGGCCGCTGGAGGTTGCGCGGGGGTATTGCGGGGCGCGTCGGGCATGCTTGAAATACTCTTGAACGGGGTGAGCCAGCCAGGTAATCCCGGCTGCAGGGCAATGATTTATTCGGCTGGCAGGCCCAGACGGGCGAGCATGTTACGGGCAATTTCCCGTTCGCCCATCACCACCAGGTCGGCGCTGCAGGTTTTCAGGTAGTCGACTTCGCTGTCGGCCTGGGCGCGGGCGAGAATTTGCAGGCTCGGGTTGGCGGCACGGGCATGGCTGATGATCTGCCCGGCTTCCAGGCTGTTGGCGATGGCGACGATCAGGCAGCGGGCGCTGGCGATATTGGCCTGGGCCAGGGTCTGGCTGCTGGCGGCATTGCCGTGTACCACGCTGAGGCCGCTTTCGCGCAAGTCTTCCACCAGGCTGTGCAGCACTTCGATGATCACCAGTGGCATGTGTTCGGCCTGCAGGCGTTGGCTGATACGGCTACCCACGCGGCCATGGCCGATCAAAATGGTATGGGCGCTTTCGCTCAGGGGCAGGACGTCGTCGCTTGGTTCGCTGGCTGGAGCCGGGCTGGTTTCTGGCTGGCGTTGTTCGCGTGCGGCCAGCCAGGGTTGCAAGCGATCGAGCAGACTGAACAGCATTGGGTTAAGCAGGATGGCAATGATCGCTCCGGCAAGAATCAGGTCGCGGCCCACTTCGGGCATCAGCTCCAGGCTGACGCCGAGGCTGGCGAGAATAAAGGAGAACTCGCCGATCTGCGCCAGGCTGACGGCGATGGTCAGGGCGGTGCTCAGGGGTTTGCGGAACGCCAGCACGATCAGCAGGGCGGCCAGGCCTTTGCCGAGCACGATGATCAGGACGGTGGCGAGCACCAACAGCGGTTCGTCGAGCAAGATCGACGGATTGAACAGCATGCCCACGGCGACGAAAAACAGCACCGCGAAGGCATCCCGCAGCGGTCGCGAATCATCGGCGGCCTGGTGGTTGTACTGCGAGCTGTTGAGGATCATCCCGGCAAAGAAGGCGCCGAGGGCGAAGGACACGCCGAACAGCATCGCCGAGCCGTAGGACACGCCCATGGCGATGGCTAGCACGGCCAGGGTGAATAGCTCGCGCGAGCCGCTGCCGGCACTGCGCTCCAGCAGCCAGGGAATCAGGCGGCCGCCGAGGGTGATCATCAGGGCGATAAACGCCGCGACCTTGCCTAGGGTCAGCAGCAGCGGCCAGAGGATGTCCTGCTCGCCGCTGCCAGGGCTCGGTTCGGCGCTGAGCAGGCCCGCCAGTGCCGGGATCAGTACCAGGGCCAGGACCATCACCAGGTCTTCAACGATTAGCCAGCCGACGGCGATTTTGCCGCGGCGGCTGTCGATCAACTGGCGCTCTTCCAGGGCGCGCAGCAGCACCACGGTACTGGCCACCGACAGTGCCAGGCCGAAGATCAGTCCGGCGCCCCAGTGCCAGCCGAGCCACCAGGTCATGCCCATGCCCAGCAAGGTGGCGGCCAGAATTTGTACCAGTGCGCCGGGGATGGCGATGTTCTTCACCGACATCAGGTCTTTCAGCGAGAAGTGCAGACCAACGCCAAACATCAGCAGAATCACGCCAATTTCCGACAGCTCATGGGACAGGTCTTTGTCGGCGACAAAACCTGGGGTGAACGGCCCGACCATCACCCCAGCGAGCAGGTAGCCGACCAGCGGCGACAGGCGCAAGCGGTTGGCCAGGGCGCCGAAGATAAAGGCCAGCACGAAGCCGGTGGCAATGGCGGCAATCAAGGGTGTGTGATGGGGCATGGACGTTCCTGGTCGGGGCTGGCGCCTGCAGTGTAGCGGGCAGCAATTACTGCCCGGTTAGTCAGTTGTAACCGAGTACGGCCTTGATGGCAGGCAGGTGGTTGGCGATCCAGTCGCGGTTGATCGGGCCCCAGTCGCGGATGCGGTAGTGGCCGGCGTTGTTGCGTTCGCCATCCTGCTGCTCAAACACACAGTCGATATCCAGCTCGGCCAGGGCCGCCAGGGTGTCCTGGGCGGTGCGCCTGGGCATGCCGGTGGCGGCCATCAGCGCCGGTACGTTGCAGGCGCTGCCACTGTCGATCAACCAGGCCACGTACAGGCGGCGGTAGAAACTGGTGCGGGTCTTGCTGCTTTCCATGTCTGTGCTCCCAGGGTTGTCGCAGGTGGCGGGCCGGTCAGCCCAGGCTGGCGATGCCGATATAGGTGGCAGCGCCGGCCAGGTAACCGAGCAGGGCCAGCCCGCTGATCTTCTTCAAGTACCAGATGAAATCGATTTTTTCCATACCCATGGCCGCCACCCCGGCTGCCGAGCCGATGATCAGGCAGCTGCCGCCGGTGCCGGCGCAGTAGGCCAGCAACTCCCAGAAGGTGCCGTCCGCGACGAAGTTGCTCAACCATGCGCTGTCACTGCTGGCGGCGGCTAGGGTGGGCGCATCCACCAGTGGGTACATCTTCATCGCCCCGGCCACCAGTGGCACGTTATCGACCACCGAGGACAGCAGGCCAATGGCCAGGTTGATGGCGTAGACGTTGCCCAGGCTGTCCTTCAGCGCCGCTGCGACCTGGGTCAGATGGCCGGCGGTCGCCAGGCTGGATACCGCCAGGAGGATGCCGAGGAAGAACAGCACGCTGGTGGTGTCGATCTTGCGCAGTACACCAACAACCGACAGTGGGTGCTTGTCCTCGTCATTCTTGCCGCGGTGCAGCCACTCGGTCACCACCCAAAGCACGCCGAGGCCGAAGAGGATGCCCATATACGGCGGCAGGTGGGTGATGCCCTTGAATACGGGGACAAACAGCAATGCGCCGAGGCCGAGGGCAAACACCAGGTTGCGCTCGAGCGGCGTAGTCGGATCGCGGCGCTCGGCCTCGCTGAGTAGCTCCTCGGGGCGCTCGAACTCGCCGCGCATCACCAGGCTGAGGGCTGTGAGCGGTACCAGCAGGCACACCAGGCTGGGCACAAATAACGCGCCGATAATGCCGGTGGCACTGATCTGGTGGCCGATCCAGAGCATGGTGGTGGTCACGTCGCCAATCGGTGACCAGGCGCCGCCGGCGTTGGCGGCGATCACCACGATGCCAGCGTAGAACCAGCGTTCGTGCTGGTTGCGGATTAGCTTGCGCAGCAGGGACACCATGACGATGGTGGTGGTCAGGTTGTCCAGCACGGCGGAGAGGAAGAAGGTGATAAAGCCGATCAGCCACAGCAGGGTTACCCGTTTGTGGGTGCGGATACGGTCGGTGATGACCTTGAAGCCTTCGTGGGCGTCGACCAGCTCGACGATGGTCATGGCGCCGAGCAGGAAGAACAGGATTTCGGAGATTTCGCCCAGGTGATGGCGCAACTCACCCGCCGGGCCGTGTGCGCTCTGGGCCAGCGTCGGCAAGATGGTTTCGGCGCCCAGAGCCAAGACGGTCCAGCAGAGTACAGCGGTGAGAATGGCCGAGGCGGCCTTGTCGATCTTCAACGGGTGTTCGAGGGCAATGCACAGGTAGCCCAGCACGAAAATCACAGCCATCAGTACATACATGCGGTGGTTCCACAAATAGTTGTTATTTTTCAGCGGCGTGGCCGCTATCTGAACAGGTGTGACGTCTCGCTGTGCAGCGTCGACACGCCGCAGCAGGTCGCATCGACGCGCAGGTTCAGTGCGCGACGCGTTGGGCTTTGTCGCGCGGCTCCTCAACCCAATCTACAGCTTTAGCCTGCGCAACACGCGACGGGAACCTAGCCATAGAAAAGGCCCGCATCGGCGGGCCTTTTCGTCTTACAGGTTGGCTATTTTCTCGCGTTGCTCACTGAGCTTGGTCAGGGCCTGTTCGGCCTCGGCCAGCTTGGCCCGCTCCTTGTCCAGAACTTCGGCAGGGGCCTTGGCGACGAAGCCTTCGTTGGCCAACTTGCCACCCACGCGCTGGACTTCACCGCTGAGACGCTGGATTTCCTTGTCCAGGCGCGCCAGTTCGGCGTCCTTGTCGATCAACCCGGCCATCGGCACCAGCACTTCCATCTCGCCAACCAGGGCGGTGGCGGACATCGGTGCTTCTTCGCCAGCCGCCAGGACGCGCACGGATTCCAGCTTGGCCAGCTTGTTCAGCAATGGCTCGAAGGCGGCCAGGCGGCGCAGGTCTTCGCTGTTGGCGTTCTGCACAATGATGTCGATGCGCTTGGCCATGGAGATTTTCATCTCGCCACGGATCTGTCGCAGGCCCAGCATCAGCGCCTTGACCCACTCGATGTCGGCTTCGGCGCCGGCGTCGATGCGGCTGTCATCAATCATCGGCCAGGGCTGCAGCATGATGGTCTCGCCACTGACGCCGGCCTGGGCCTTGATCCGCTGCCAGATTTCTTCGGTGATAAACGGCATAAACGGATGGGCCAGACGCAGGGCCGCTTCCAGCACGCGGATCAGGGTGCGGCGGGTGCCGCGCTGACGCTCGACGCTGGCGCTTTCGTCCCACAGCACCGGCTTGACCAGCTCCAGGTACCAGGCGCAGTACTCGTCCCAGATGAACTCGTACAGGGCTTGGGCGGCGAGGTCGAAGCGGAAGTTGTCCAGTTGGCGGGTAACTTCCTGCTCGGTACGTTGCAGCGCCGAGATGATCCAGCGGTCGACCGGCGACAGCTCGACGGCCTCGCCATTGATGCCGGTGTCCTGGCCATCGGTGTTCTCGATGACGAAGTTGGCGGCGTTCCACAGCTTGTTGCAGAAGTTGCGGTAACCCTCGACGCGGCCCATGTCGAACTTGATGTCGCGGCCGGTGGAGGCCAGCGAGCAGAAGGTAAAGCGCAGGGCGTCGGTGCCGTAGCTGGCGATGCCTTCGGGGAACTCGGCTTTGGTCTGCTTGGCGATTTTCTCCGCCATCTTCGGCTGCATCAGGCCGCCGGTGCGTTTCTCCAGCAGCGCATCCAGGGTAATGCCGTCGACGATGTCCAGCGGGTCAAGCACGTTGCCCTTGGACTTGGACATCTTCTGGCCCTGGCCGTCGCGGACCAGGCCATGCACGTACACGGTCTTGAACGGAATCTGCCCGGTCAGGTGGGTCGACAGCATGATCATCCGGGCGACCCAGAAGAAGATGATGTCGAAGCCGGTGACCAGCACGTCGGTCGGGTGGAAGGTTTTCAGTTCGGCAGTCTGTTGCGGCCAGCCGAGGGTGGAGAAGGTCCACAGGCCCGAGCTGAACCAGGTGTCGAGGACGTCGTCGTCCTGGCGCAGATTGGCATCGCCGAGGTTGTGCTTGGCGCGTACTTCCGCCTCGTCACGGCCGACATAGACGTTGCCGGCCTCGTCGTACCAGGCCGGGATGCGATGGCCCCACCACAGCTGGCGGCTGATGCACCAGTCCTGGATGTCACGCATCCAGCTGAAGTACATGTTCTCGTACTGCTTGGGCACGAACTGCACGTCGCCACTCTCGACCACGGCGATGGCTTTTTCGGCCAACGGCTTGGTGGAGACGTACCACTGATCGGTCAGCCACGGCTCGATGATGGTGCCGGAGCGGTCGCCTTTCGGCACTTTCAGGGCGTGGTCGTCGATGCCCACCAGCAGGCCGGCGGCGTCAAACGCGGCAACGATCTGCTTACGGGCCGCGAAACGGTCGAGGCCGGCGTATTCCGCCGGCAGGCTGCCATCGAAGTCGGCGTTGACGCTGCCGTCGATGTTGAACACCTGAGCGGTGGCGAGAACCTGCGCATCCTTGTCGAAGATATTGATCAACGGCAGGTTGTGGCGCTTGCCGACTTCATAGTCGTTGAAGTCGTGGGCCGGGGTGATCTTCACGCAGCCGGTGCCGAACTCGGGGTCGCAATAGTCATCACCGATAATCGGGATCAGGCGGCCGAGCAGTGGCAGCTCGACGAACTTGCCGATCAGCGCCTGGTAGCGCTCGTCGTTCGGGTTTACCGCGACGGCGGCGTCGCCGAGCATGGTTTCCGGGCGAGTGGTGGCGACGATCAGGTAGTCCAGGCCGTCAGCCGTCTTGGCGCCATCGGCCAGCGGGTAACGCAGGTTCCACAGGCTGCCTTTCTCGTCGTGGTTTTCCACTTCGAGGTCAGAGATCGCCGTGTGCAGCTTGGTGTCCCAGTTGACCAGGCGCTTGCCGCGGTAGATCAGGCCGTCTTCATGCAGGCGCACGAAGGCTTCTTTCACCGCATCGGACAGGCCGTCGTCCATGGTGAAACGCTCGCGCGACCAGTCCACCGAACTGCCCAGGCGGCGGATCTGCCGGGTGATGGTGCCGCCGGACTGTTCCTTCCACTCCCAGACCTTGTCGAGAAACTTCTCGCGACCCAGGTCATGGCGACTGACGCCTTCGGCCCCCAGCTGACGCTCGACCACCATCTGCGTGGCGATGCCCGCGTGGTCGGTGCCCGGCTGCCACAGGGTGTTGCGACCCTGCATGCGGCGGAAGCGGATCAGGGCGTCCATGATGGCGTTATTGAAACCATGGCCCATGTGCAGGCTGCCGGTGACGTTCGGCGGCGGGATCATGATGGTGTAGGCGTCGCCAGAGCCTTGCGGAGCGAAATAGTTGTTCGCTTCCCAGGTCTGGTACCAGGTGGTTTCAATGGCGTGCGGCTGGTAGGTCTTGTCCATAGCGCGGCGGGGACCCTAATTTGGCGGCTAATCGGGAAAGCCGGCAAGTATAACGGGTTCGCGCCGTGGGCCGTAAGCGCAGGCGCTTATTTAGCCCGCGTGGTGGGTGACATGCCGGTTTAAGGCTTGCGCTGGCTGAGCAAAAGGTCGAGGCGGACGTCGAGGCGGCGCTTGAGTTCGGCTTCGATCTGCGGGACGAAGTCGTCGATCACATCCTGCAGCAGCAGTTGGGCAGCGGCGCGCAGCTCGCGGTCAACACGCTGCAGCTCCAGGGCGCCAGGGTGCAGGCGTTGTTGCAGGCTGGCATTGATGGCGCTGGCTGTCGGGCTCGGCGTGGCCGGTGCCGGCGTTGCTGGGGTGCTGATGGGCGCTACGCTCGGCGCGGGGTCGGGGCGATTGTGCAGGGCGGCGGCCAGGCTCGGGCGGGGCGGCACCAGCTCGCTGGGTGGGACGATGTCGCACAGCAAGGGGATGGCGCTGGTGTCGACCGACTCGGTCAGCAACGGCGGCTCCAGCTGCTGCTGATCGAGCAACTGGCGGATCGACTCAAGGTCGTTGAGCAAGTTGCCGGGTTTAGGCGGATTGTGGCTATCCATGGTCAGAGTTCAACGCGTTGCGGGGCAAAGCCCCGTTGCCGGTAAAGGCGAAAATTGTCCCGAGCTAACTGCAGCTGCTCGGGATGCTGGTTGACGATCTCGATGACCCGGCTGAAGGGGCTGAGGTCTTCACGCAGGTGTGGGTGCAGGTTGATCAGCAAGCCGTTGGCGACCTGGGGCGGCTGGTCGATACCGATCAGCACTGGCGCGTCGCTGCCGTCTTCGTAGAGGTTGTGCGGGACAAAGGTTTCGCCCTTGAAGCGCCACAGCAGTTCGTCCAGTTGTTCGCACTGCGCCGCATCGGCGCCGCGCACGAACACAGGCAGGTCATGGCGCCAGCCCTTGGCCGCCAACTGGCAGGCCGCACGCAGGCGCTCGCCCGGCTGGTCGCCGGGCAGCACATAAAACTCTATGCGCATTTACACCCGGTCCAGCAGGTATTGGGTCAGCAATGGTACTGGGCGCCCAGTGGCGCCTTTGTCCTTGCCGCCGCTGATCCAGGCGGTGCCGGCGATGTCCAGGTGCGCCCAGTGGTACTGCTTGGCGAAGCGTGAGAGGAAGCAACCGGCGGTGATGCTGCCGGCCTTCGGCCCGCCGATGTTGGCGATGTCGGCGAATGGGCTGTCGAGCTGCTCCTGGTATTCCTCGAACAGAGGCAGCTGCCAGGCGCGGTCATCGGCGTAGACGCCGGCGTCGAGCAGTTGCTGCACCAAGGTGTCATCGTTGCCCATCAGCCCCGAGGTGTTGCTGCCCAGGGCGACGATGCAGGCACCGGTGAGGGTGGCGATGTCGATTACCGCCTGTGGCTTGAAGCGCTCGGCGTAGGTCAGGGTGTCGCACAGCACCAGGCGGCCTTCGGCGTCGGTGTTGAGGATTTCCACGGTCTGCCCGCTCATGGTGGTGACGATGTCACCAGGACGGGTGGCGCCGCCGCTGGGCATGTTCTCGGCGCAGGCCAGCAGACACACCAGGTTGATCGGCAGTTGCAGCGCCAGTACGGCGTGCAGGGTGCCGAACACGCTGGCGGCGCCGCACATGTCGTACTTCATCTCATCCATGCCCAGGCCCGGCTTGAGGCTGATGCCGCCGGTGTCGAAGGTGATGCCCTTGCCGACCAATACCACCGGTTTTGCGTCTTTCTTGCCGCCCTGGTAGTTCATCACGATCATGCGCGGCGGCTGATCGCTGCCCTGGGCCACGGCGAGGAAGGCGCCGGCGCCGAGCTTTTTCAGCTCTTTCTCGTCGAGAATCTCGACCTTGAGGTTCTTGTGCGCCTTGCCCAGGGCTTTGGCCTGTTCGGCCAGGTAGCTCGGGTGGCAGAGGTTCGGCGGCAGGTTGCCGAGGTCACGGGTAAAGGCCATGCCGTTGGCGATGGCCTGGGCGTGCTGGCTGCCGCGCTCGATATCGGCCAGTTCGGCCTTGTCGGCCAGCAGGGTGATCTTCTTCAGGGCACGCGGTTCGGCCTTCTGGCTCTTGAACTGGTCGAATACGTAGCCACCGTCGGCCAGGGTTTCCACCAGCAAGCGCGCCTTGGCGTAGGCATCGCGGCCTTTGACGCTGAGTTCGGTCAGGGTCAGCGTGGCATCGCTGCCGCCCAAACCTTTGAGGACGGCGTGGCTGGCGGCGACGATCTTGCGGAACTGGCGGTCGCTGAGTTCGGCGTCTTTGCCGCAACCGACCAGCAGTACGCGCTCGGCCTTGAGGTTGGCCAGGTTGTGCAGCAGCAGGCTTTGCCCGACCTTGCCGGCCAGGTCGCCACGCTTGAGCAGGCTGCTGATCGCGCCGCCGCTGGCCAGATCAAGAGCGGCGGCGGTGGCACCGAGCTTGCGCCCTTCGCCGACGGCGACCACCAGTGTGGCGGTTTTCAGGGTTGTTACCGGGCTGCTTTTAACCAGAAATTGCATGCTGTGGTGTCCCCAAGACAAAGAGTCGGGATTGCAGGATAATGGCCACCATTTTTTGGTGGATCGCCAGGTGGCGATTGGCATCAGTCCGGCTAGTTTGAGCGTAGCCGCCCAAGCCTGACAACCCTGGAGTGTCTGCTTTGATCGTGTTCCGTTATTTGTCCCGAGAGCTGTTGCTGACCTCCGGCGCCGTCAGTGCGGTGCTGTTGGTCATCATCATGAGCGGGCGTTTCATCAAGTACCTGGCCCAGGCCGCCGAAGGGCGTCTGGACCACACGGTGCTGTTTCTGATCATGGCCTACAAACTGCCGAGCTTTTTTCAGCTGATTCTGCCCCTCGGTCTGTTCCTGGGCGTGTTGCTGGCCTACGGTCGCCTGTACCTCGATAGCGAGATGACCGTGCTGTCGGCCGCCGGCGTCAGCCAGCAGCGCCTGACTGCCTACACCTTGGTGTCGGCAGCCGGGGTTGCCTGTCTGGTGGCCTGGTTGAGCTTGAGCCTGGCACCTCAGGGCGCCACCGAAGTGGCCAAGATTCTCAATCAGCAAGCCGCCATGACCGAATTCGACACCCTCGATGCGGGGCGTTTTCAGGCCATTCGCAGCGGTACGCGGGTGACCTACACCGAGAAACTGTCGGAAGACCGCAGCCAGCTGTCCGGGGTGTTTATCTCTGATAAACGCCTGTCGGCCGCCGGCGACAAGGAACGGGCGATTGCCTTGCTGGTAGCTGAGAAGGGCCATCAGGAAATTCAGGCCGATGGCAGCCATTACCTGGTGCTGGAAAACGGTTACCGCTACGACGGCAACCCCGGTCAGGCCGATTACCGCAAGATTCACTACGACACTTACGGCGTACTGCTGCCCAAGCCGGAAGTCAGCGAAGACATTGGTGAGCGCGAGGCGGTGCCGACCCTCGACCTGTTCACCAGCAAGGACCGGGTAGAGCAGGCCGAGCTGCAGTGGCGCCTGTCGATCCCGTTGCTGGTGTTTATCGTCACCCTGCTGGCGGTGCCGCTGTCGCGGGTCAATCCGCGTCAGGGCCGCTTTCTCAAGCTGTTGCCGGCGATCCTGATTTACATGACCTACCTGGCCCTGTTGATCGCCGCACGCGGCGCCTTGGACAAGGGCAAGATCCCGCCGCAACTGGGGTTGTGGTGGGTGCATGGGGTGTTCCTGGTGCTGGGATTGTTGCTGTTGTATTGGGAGCCCATACGGCTCAAATGGGCTTCCCGCCGCGCCGTGCGGGAGGTGACCCATGGTTAAGCTCGATCGCTACATTGGCACCAGCGTGTTCTTCGCCATTCTGGCGGTGCTGGGCATCATCGTCGGCCTGGCGCTGCTGTTCGCCTATATCGATGAATTGGGCGATATCAGTGCCACCTACGGCCTGCTCGACGCCGGCGTCTGGGTGCTGCTGACCATTCCGCGGCGGATCTATGAAATGCTGCCGATGGCAGCACTGATCGGTTGCCTGATCGGTCTGGGCAACCTGGCCAGCAGCAGCGAACTGACCATCATGCGCGCCGCCGGGGTGTCCATCCGCCGGATCGTCTGGGCGGTGATGAAGCCGATGCTGGTGATCATGCTGGCGGGCGTGCTGATCGGCGAATACCTGGCGCCCTGGAGCGAGAATCTGGCCCAGGCCAATCGGGCCATGGCCCAGGGCGGTGGCGAGGCGCAAAGCTCCAAGCGCGGCTTGTGGCACCGTCAGGGCGACGAGTTCATTCACATCAACGCCGTGCAGCCCAATGGCGTGCTGCTCGGGGTGACGCGCTACCAGTTTGATGCTCAGCGCAATCTGCTGTCGGCCAGCTTTGCCCGCCGCGCGCTGTTTCAGAGCGATCACTGGCAACTGGAAGATGTGGTCACGACCCAGCTGCAGGAGCAATCCACCGCCGTGGTCAACAGTCCGAGCCAGCGCTGGGATGTGCAGTTGAACCCGCAGTTGCTCGGCACCGTGGTGCTGGAGCCGGAGGCCCTGTCGGTGACTGGCTTGTGGCGCTACATCCATTACCTGGCCGATCAGGGCTTGGCCAATGGTCGTTACTGGCTGGCGTTCTGGACCAAGATCCTGCAACCCCTGGTAACCGCGGCGCTGGTGTTGATGGCCATCTCCTTTATCTTCGGCCCGTTGCGTTCGGTGACCCTCGGTCAGCGGGTGTTTACCGGCGTGCTGGTGGGTTTTGTGTTCAAGATCGGTCAGGACCTGCTGGGGCCTTCCAGTCTGGTGTTCGGCTTCCCGCCGCTGCTGGCGGTGCTGATTCCGGCGGCCATCTGCGCCCTGGCCGGGCTGCTGTTGTTACGCCGGGCCGGTTGAGCCGACGGGTGGTGCGCACATAAAAAACCGGCAGTGATGGCCGGTTTTTTTATCGCGGGTGGTTACTGCTTTTTCGGCAGTTGCACGATCAGGCTTTCCGAATAGCGGTCGTGCCAGCTGCGCTTTTGCTTGTCCCAAAGAATCCACCAGAAGCCCAGGCCGCCGCATAGCCAGGAGATGATGGCGAGCAGAAAGCGCAGCAGCGCTTGCCACAGGTCGATGGCGCTGCCGTCGGCGTTCTGCACGCGAATGCCCCATACCTGCATGCCCAGGGTCTGGCCGTTGTGGGTCCAGAACTTGGCAAAAAAGCCGAACAGGCTCAGCAGCAACAGGGTCGACAGCAAGGGATCGCCGTCCAGGGCGCCGGAATCGGAGAGTTGCTTGAGTTGCTCGCTACCATAAAAACCGCTGAGGGCCAGACGGTAGAGCGAGGCAATCACCAGCAGCAGGGCCACGCAGAGTAGAAAGTCATAGAACATGGCCGCTAGGCGGCGGGGCAGGCCGGCAACGGGGAAGTCGCCCTGGGGGCGCAGTTGATGGGTCGGCATGGCAGGCTCGCGGCAAACGGAAAGGCGCGATTCTACGGGCTGGAGTCGAGAAAATCATACGCAAAAAAAGCCCCGCGCTAGCGAGGCTCAAAGGTGGCGCTCGGTTTACACCGTGCGCCAGGGGTGGGTTGCCGGATTAAACCAGTTTCATCAAGGCTTCGCGGCTGAACGGCAGGATGTCCTCTTGGTGGCCATCGCGGACCTTCACCGCCCACTCCGGATCGACCAGCAGGGCGCGGCCGACGGCCACCAAATCAAACTCCTGATTGTTCAGGCGGGTCAGCAGGGCGCCGAGATCGGCAGGCTTGGCGACCTTGTCGGTGTTGACCATAAATTGCAGGAACTCGCCGTCGAGGCCGACGCTGCCCACGGTGATGGTTGGCTTGCCGGTGAGCTGGCGGGTCCAGCCGGCCAGATTGAGGTCGGAACCCTCGAACTCTGGCTCCCAGAAGCGGCGGGTCGAGCAGTGGAAGATGTCCACGCCGGCGTCGGACAGTGGTTGCAGGAATTCACCCAGGGCTTCCGGGGTCAGCACCAGGCGTGCCGAGTAATCCTGCTGCTTCCACTGGGAGAAGCGCAGGATGATCGGGAAGTCCGGGCCGACGGTGGCGCGTACGGCCTTGATCAGCTCAATGGCAAAGCGCGAACGGTTGGCCAGGCTGCCGCCGTAGCCGTCGGTGCGCTGGTTGCTGCCTTCCCAGAAGAACTGGTCGACCAGGTAGCCGTGGGCGCCGTGGATTTCCACGCCATCCATACCGATGGCCTGGGCGTCACGGGCGGCCTGGGCGAAGGCGGCGATGACGTTGTCGATGTCGGCCTGGGTCATGCCATGCACGACTTCCTTGCCATCCTTGAGTTTTTCCATCGGACCGTAGCCAGGTACGTCGCCATCCGGCTCGGTGCCGAGCTTGCGCACATTGCCGACGTGCCAGAGTTGCGGAACGATGCGGCCGCCTTCGGCGTGCACGGCATCAACCACTTTCTTCCAGCCGGCCAGAGCGTCTTCGCCATAGAAGCGCGGCACGTTGGGGTAGCCGTTGGCGGCCGGGTGGTTGACTGTGGTGCCTTCGGTGATGATCAGGCCGACGCCGGCCGCGGCGCGGCGACGGTAGTACTCGATGACCTTGCTGTTGGGCACACCGCCTGGCGAGAAGGAGCGGGTCATGGGGGCCATGACCACACGGGTCGGCAGTTCCAGGTTGCCCAGGCGGAAGGGTTCAAACAGGGCTTTTACGGGGGCGGTCATGGATGCTCCTCTGCCGGCCAGGTGACCGGTCGTCTCATTAATCAGGGAAAAAAATCAGGCCTTGAGCAAGCGCTCAAGGCGTTGGACAAACTCTTCCACGGGCTGGGTCTGGCTGCCGACTTTCAGGCGCGTCAGCACGCCCTGCCAGGCGTTGGCGATAAAGGCCGCGAGGTTGGCGCAGTCTTCATCGGCGGCCAGTTCGCCGGCCTGTTGCGCCTGCTCAAGGCAGTGCTGCAGGGTCAGGGCCGACTGTTGCAGAACCGCTTCGACCTGTTGGCCGATGGCGGGCAGTAGCTCGCTCATTTCAAAGCTCAGGCTGCCAATAAAGCAGTGGTATTCGAGGCGTTCCTGCTGGCGGAAGTGCGCCAGCAGCTCGCCGTAATAAGCCAGAATTCGTGCGCGCGGGCTTAGCGCCGGGTTGCTCAGGGCTTCGGCATAGCGCTGCAGGCGCGGCTGGTAGATGAACTCCAGGGCCTGCAGGGCAAAGTCTTCCTTGCTGGCGAAGTAGTGGTAGAACGAGCCTTTGGGGATACCGGCAGCCTGGACGATTTCCTGCACGCCGGTGCCGTGGTAGCCGCGGCGGGTCATTACCGCGGCGCCTTTGGCGAGGATCAGGTCACGCTTGTCGAGTCGAATACTGTTCATGGGGCGAGCATATGACCGGTCGTCTCGCCTTGCCCAGTACTATTGATCTGGCTGATTAAGCTCTAGAAGTGGTGCAGGGTCTCGACCTTATAACCAGGTCACGTGTTGCTCGAGCGGGAAGCGTAGGCGCGGGTTGTAGATGGCCTTGTCGCCTTGCTTGCCGACCGCCAGTAGCATGATGGGGATGGCTTGACGTGGGATGTCGAGGGTCTTGCGCAGGCGCACTTCGTCGAAACCTTCCATCGGGCACGTGGCGTAACCGTGGCTCTGGAACGCCAGCATCAGGTTTTCTGCGGCCAGGGCCGTGGACTTCACGGCCCACAAGCGCATTTGCGCCAGGCTGTTGGGCGCGCGCATCAGTGGCTTGCGCAGCGCTGCCAGGCGCAGCAGTTGGCGCTTGCACAGACCAAGCAGGCCGAACGGCCCCTGGTTGTACTGGAAAGGCGCGGTCTTGCGGTAGAAGTGGCGGATGCGCTCGGGCACGTCGGCCTCGGGCCAGTAATCGATGATGTTCTGGCAGGCCTGGCGCCAGGTGTCCGGGCGCGCCAGCACGGCGATGATCAGCGAAGCCTTGGCGGCGTTCTGGCTCATGCACACGTGATGCAGTTGGCTGAGCAGTTGTGGGTTGCGCACCACCTGGAAGCTCCAGGGTTGCAGGTTGCAGGAGTTGGGGGCGAGCACCGCCAGTTCCAGGCAGTCACGGATGATCGCGTCAGGCACCTGTTCGGCGGTGAAGCGGCGGACGGCGCGGCGACTTTCGATCAGGGCGCGCAAGGCTGTCGGCGTGGCGCACGGGCTGGGTTGTTCGGCGGCGAGATTGGTCATGACGGGCATCCGTGGCGAGGTCGCTGGATTAAGCCCGGTTGCCGGCTGTGCGGCAAGTGTGGGGGTGAGCCTGCAGGGCCGGCGGGGTGCCGGCCCTGCGCTGCGGATCAGCGCTTGAGCGCGGTCGACAGGTGCGGCTGGATAGCGGTGAGAACGGCCTTGAAGCACTTGGTGTTGCCGGCGACGATCTGGCCTTTTTCCAGGAACTCGTGACCGCCGGTGAAGTCGCTCACCAAGCCGCCGGCTTCCTGAATCAGCAAGGCGCCTGCAGCCATGTCCCATTCGGACAGGCCGAATTCCCAGAACGCATCGAAGCGGCCGGCAGCCACATAGGCCAAGTCCAGGCTGGCAGCGCCTGCGCGGCGGATGCCGGCGGTCTGGCCAGTGAGGTCGCGGAACATGCCCAGGTAGTTGTCGAGGTTGTCGAGCTGGCCATCACGGAATGGGAAGCCGGTGCCGAGCAGTGCGCCTTCCAGACCTTTGCGCGCGCTGACGCGCATGCGGCGGCCGTTGAGTGCGGCGCCACGGCCACGGCTGGCGGTGAATTCTTCCTGGCGTACCGGGTCGATGATGACCGCGTGTTCCAGGCGGCCGCGGTATTTGCAGGCGATGCTGATGGCAAAGTGCGGTACGCCGCGGATGAAGTTGGTGGTGCCGTCCAGCGGGTCGATGATCCACAGGTAGTCGGCGCCTTCGCCGCTGCCTGGGGTCAGGCCGCTTTCTTCGCCGAGGATGCCGTGGGTCGGGTACGCCTTGCGCAGCGCCTGGATGATGCTCTGCTCGGCGGCACGATCCACTTCGGTTACGTAATCCTTGGCATCTTTCTCGTCGGCCGAGATCACGTCCAAGCGCTCGATGGAGCGGAAAATCAGTTCACCGGCGCTGCGGGCCGCGCGCAGTGCGATATTCAGCATGGGCTGCATGGAAGTTTCACCTGGGTCGTTAAAGAAAGCCGGACATTCTAGCAGAAAAGCGTCCGGTAAAAAGAGCCTCTGACGGCTTGCATGGCGTAACGGGGTGGGGCTCTGTAAGATTTGCTCCCTTTTGCTGTTTGTGTGGGCCTGCTTGTGCTGGAAAAAATTCGTGTGGTGTTGGTCAATACCAGCCATCCCGGCAACATCGGCGGCGCGGCGCGGGCCATGAAAAACATGGGCCTTAGCCGTCTGGTGCTGGTTGATCCGCAGGACTTTCCCAGTAGCGAGGCGGTGGCGCGTGCGTCCGGTGCGGTTGATATTCTCGATGGCGCCCACATTGTAGGAGCTCTTGAAGAGGCGTTGGTCGGTTGCAGCCTGGTACTTGGTACCAGTGCGCGGGATCGGCATATTCCCTGGCCGCTGCTGGACCCGCGCGAATGTGCGACCGCCAGCTTGCAGCAGGTGGAGCAGGGCGGCGAGGTGGCGCTGGTGTTTGGGCGTGAGTACGCCGGCCTGACCAATGAAGAGCTGCAGCGTTGCCAGTTTCATGTGCACATTCCGTCCGACCCTGAATTCAGTTCGCTCAATCTGGCCACTGCCGTGCAGGTGCTGACTTATGAAGTGCGCATGGCCTGGCTGGCGCAGCAGGGGCGGCCGACCAAGATGGCCAAGCTGGAAATCAGCGGCGAGCAATCCAGTTTGCCGGTCACGGCGGATGAGCTGGAGCTGTTTTACGGTCACCTGGAAAGCACTTTGGTGCAGATTGGCTTCCATGACCCGAGTAATCCGCGGCATTTGATGTCGCGACTGCGGCGCCTGTATGGCCGCAGCAATATCAGCAAGCTGGAAATGAATATCCTGCGCGGCATCCTGACGGAAACTCAGAAGGCGGCTCGCGGCGAAGCCCATAAGCGGAGAGATGTTTGATGTTCGAGCGCATGCGAGAAGATGTTCAGAGCGTATTCCATCGCGATCCGGCGGCGCGCAACACCTTTGAGGTGTTGACCTGCTATCCGGGTTTGCACGCTGTCTGGCTGCATCGCTTGGCCCATTACCTGTGGGCGGCGGGTTGGAAGTGGCTGGCGCGCATGTTGTCGAACTTTGGTCGCTGGCTGACCGGTATCGAGATTCATCCGGGGGCGAAGATCGGTCGACGCTTCTTTATCGATCACGGCATGGGCATTGTCATCGGTGAGACCGCTGAGATTGGTAATGACGTCACGCTCTACCAAGGGGTGACGCTGGGTGGCACCAGTTGGAATAAAGGCAAGCGTCATCCGACCCTGGAAGATGGTGTGGTAGTGGGTGCTGGCGCCAAGGTGCTGGGGCCGTTCACGGTCGGTGCTGGGGCGAAAATTGGCTCCAATGCGGTCGTCACCAAAGCGGTGCCCGCCGGCGCCACGGCGGTCGGTATTCCCGGGCGGATTATCGCCAAGCTGGATGATGAGCAAGAGGCCAAGCGTCAGGCGATTGCCGAGAAGCTGGGGTTCGATGCCTACGGCGTCACTCAGGACATGCCTGACCCGATCGCGCGCGCCATTGGTCAGTTGCTGGACCACTTGCAGGCGGTCGACGGTCGTCTGGAGGGTATGTGCGGTGCGCTCAAGGCGCTGGGCAGTGACTACTGCGCCAAGGACTTGCCGCCCCTGTGCGACAAGGATTTTGCCGGCGTCAAGGAGCAGGGTGATACACCTTCGGTGTAATGCGCTGCTGGGGTGGCTTTGTTATCATTGCGCTCCTGCTGGATCTAATCCCGAGTAAATTGATAGGTCTTATAGTTGACTTAAATACTCGGGAATATCATACTCGCTACAAACCAGCGAACCCGTGGTATCCGTCTCATGCGCCTGACCACCAAAGGCCGTTACGCCGTCACCGCCATGCTCGATTTGGCCCTTCACGCGCAGCGTGGGCCGGTCTCCCTGGCGGATATTTCCGAGCGTCAGGGCATCTCCCTTTCCTATCTGGAGCAACTGTTTGCCAAGCTGCGGCGTGGCAATTTGGTCTCCAGTGTGCGCGGACCTGGCGGCGGTTATCAGCTGTCACGCGAGATGGCGGCAATCCAGGTTGCGCAGGTAATTGATGCCGTCAACGAGTCGGTCGATGCCACGCGTTGCCAGGGGCTGGGCGATTGCCATTCGGGTGATACCTGCCTGACCCACCATTTGTGGTGTGACCTCAGTCAGCAAATTCACACGTTTCTCAGTGGTATCAGCCTGGCTGACCTGGTGACGCGCAGTGAGGTTCAGGAAGTCGCATTGCGCCAGGATCAGCGCCGTTGTGGTAACGGCGCTGCGCGCTCGGACAAGATTCACGCGTCGGCCATCGAATGAGCTGGGCGCCTGCCTGATTAGGAGAAACGCTATGAAACTACCGATCTACCTCGACTACTCAGCGACCACCCCGGTTGATCCGCGTGTGGCGCAAAAAATGAGTGAGTGCCTGCTGGTGGATGGCAACTTCGGTAACCCGGCGTCGCGCTCCCATGTATTCGGCTGGAAGGCCGAAGAAGCGGTTGAGAATGGTCGTCGTCAGGTGGCTGATCTGGTCAATGCTGATCCCCGTGAAATCGTCTGGACCTCCGGTGCTACCGAGTCCAACAACCTGGCTATCAAAGGTGCGGCGCATTTCTACGCGAGCAAAGGCAAGCACCTGATTACCTCGAAGATCGAGCACAAAGCCGTGCTCGACACCACGCGCCAACTGGAGCGTGAAGGCTTCGAAGTCACCTATATCGAGCCCGGTGAAGACGGTCTGATCACTCCGGCGATGGTGGAAGCGGCGCTGCGTGACGACACCATTCTGGTCTCGGTGATGCACGTCAATAACGAGATCGGAACGATCAACGATATCGCGGCCATCGGCGAATTGACCCGCTCCCGCGGCGTGCTGCTGCACGTTGATGCGGCGCAGTCGACCGGCAAGGTGGCGATTGATCTGGCGGCCCTGAAGGTCGACCTGATGTCCTTCTCCGCACACAAAACCTACGGCCCCAAAGGCGTTGGCGCCCTGTACGTTGGGCGCAAGCCGCGCGTGCGTCTGGAAGCGCAAACCCACGGTGGCGGCCATGAGCGCGGCATGCGCTCCGGCACCCTGGCGACCCACCAGATCGTTGGCATGGGCGAAGCTTTCCGCATTGCCAAGGAAGAAATGCAGCAGGAAAACCTGCGCATCGGCGCCTTGCGCGATCGTTTTTACAAGCAGGTCGAGAACCTCGAAGAGCTGTACCTGAACGGCAGCCTGACTGCGCGGGTGCCGCACAACCTCAACCTGAGCTTCAACTACGTTGAGGGTGAGTCGCTGATCATGGCACTCAAGGATCTGGCCGTGTCTTCCGGTTCGGCCTGTACGTCGGCGTCACTTGAGCCGTCTTACGTGCTGCGCGCATTGGGTCGCAACGACGAGCTGGCACACAGCTCGATCCGTTTCACCTTCGGTCGTTTCACCACGGAAGAAGAAGTTGATTATGCCGCGCAGAAAGTCTGCGAGGCCGTGACCAAGCTGCGCGAATTGTCGCCGCTGTGGGATATGTACAAAGACGGTGTCGACATCTCCAAGATCGAGTGGGCGGCGCACTAAGT
>RCMZ01000277.1_pt1 | contig 46443 bp, 41 predicted proteins | sample 2041141 | NCBI WGS metagenome assembly RCMZ01 (sample SAMN09708263, study PRJNA481090) | Wastewater metagenome, whole genome shotgun sequencing project. | biome: sewage; isolation source: Davis station wastewater (DW) | place: Antarctica: Davis Station | collected 2010-03-01 | reverse complement strand
ACGGCTAAAGACGACAGCAACACCCAAACTGCCACCGAAACCCTCACCAGCCTCACCGGCAATGTGCTGGACAACGACATCCAAGGCGCAGACCGCGTAACCACTGGCCCATCGGCCGGCCCCATTACCGGCGGTACATTCACCGGCACCTACGGCACCTTGGTTTTGGGGGCGAACGGTACTTACACCTACACCCTTGACCCAAACAATCCCGCCTTCAAGGCGTTGAAAACCGACACAACGGACACCTTCACCTACACCTTCACCGACAAGGACGGCGACGTCAGCACGGCGAAACTGGTGCTTAACGTCCACAACAACGATGACCCGGCGGTTATCAATGGCCTGAACGTCACGGGCGGGGAGTTGACGCTGTATGAAAACGCCTTGAGCGATGGCACTGCGCCGGGCAGTTCGGCCCTGACGCAAGGCAGCACGTTCAGCGTGACGGCCCTGGATGGGGTGAAAACCCTGACCGTGGCTGGGATGAATGTGGTCAGTAATGGCGTGGTGGCGAACTTCCCGCAGGTGTTTGTCACGCCTCTGGGCAACACCCTGACGGTCACGGGCTACAACCCGGCGACCGGGGTGGTGAGCTACACCTACACCCTCAACGACAATGAGAACCACAGCGGCGGCAATGGCACCACCCTGGCCGAGCCGTTCACCGTGACCCTGGTGGACGGCAACGACAGCACGGCCACCGGCACGCTGGACGTCACCATCGTTGACGATACGCCGCTGGCCAAGCCGGATACCGGCACGGTGATCGAAGGCAGCACCCTCAATATCGCGGTGCTGGGCAATGACGTGCTCGGTGCCGACGGCGCGACGCTGGGCGGTGCTGTGGTGGGGGTGAAGGCGGGCAATGGCACCGGCACCCCGGTGACCACCGGCCTGAACAGCAACATCGCCGGCAACTTTGGTTACCTGACGCTGGATGCGGCGGGCAACGCGGTGTACCACAGTTACGCGAACTCGGTCAGCGGCACGGTGACGGATACCTTCACCTACACCATCCGTGACGGCGACGGCGACCTGAGCACCACCACCATCACCGTGACGATCAATGACAGTGGCCTGAAGGCCATCGTCGATCAGGACGTGACGGTGTACGAAAAAGCCCTGGACCTGGGCAAGGATGGCCTGGACCTGGTCGGCGGCACGGTGGTCGGCAGCGATCCTACGTCCACCGGCGAAACCGCCACCGGCACCCTGGTGGGTTCGGTCACCGGTGGCGTCGGCGCCATTACCTACACCCTGGTGGGCAGTGCTACCGGTGCCTATGGGCAACTGTTGCTCAACCCCAACGGCACCTACACCTACACCCTGAGTTCGGCGCCGAAAACCACGCCCAATGCCAACGACGGCATCACCACCAACCAGACCGAAACCTTCACCTACAAGGCCACAGACGCTGCGGGCAACACCCAGACCAGCACCATCGTCATCAACATCGTCGACGACGTGCCCAAGGCTGTGGCCGCCGAGCGTTCGATGACCACGGTGGAGGTCGATACCAACCTGCTGATCGTGCTCGACACCTCCGGCAGCATGGACTGGGAGTCGGGGGTGGCGGGCAAATCGCGCCTGCAACTGGCCAAGGAAGCCATCACCGCATTGCTCGACAAGTACGACGCCATGGGCGATGTGATGGTCAAACTCGTCACCTTCAGCTCCACCGGTGTCGAACAGGGAACGACCTGGGTCAGTGTGGCCGTGGCCAAAAGCCAAATCGCCGGGCTGATCGCCGACGGTGGCACCAACTACGACGGCGCAGTGGCCAAGGCGATGACGGCGTTCCTCAAAAGCGGCAAGCTCACGGGCGCACAGAACGTCGGCTACTTCTTCTCCGACGGTGAGCCTACCGCTGGCCAGGAAATTTCTGGCAGTGATATCACCAACTGGCAGAACTTCCTCAACACCAACGGCATCAACAACTACGCCATTGGCCTGGGGCCGAACGTTTTTGCCTCCAACCTTGACCCTCTGGCGTACAACGGCAATACCGGGACGGACACCAACGCGGTGATCGTCACCAACCTGGCGCAACTGGACTCGGTACTCGCCGGCACTGTGCAGGGCACGCCGGTTACCGGCACGTTGCTTGGCGAAGGCGGCTCGTTCGGCGCCGATGGCGGCTTTATCAAATCCATCGTGGTCGATGGCATCACCTACACCTACGACCCCAAGGCCTTGAACAACCAGGGCTCGGTGACCGCCACCGGCGTCGGTACAGTCACCGGGATCTTCAACACGGCGAACAACACCCTCAGCGTCTCCACCACCAAGGGCGGCACCCTGTTGGTGAACCTGGATACCGGCGAATTCACCTACACCTCGCAAACTGTCTCGACTACGCAAAAGGTCGAAAACTTCACCTACACGGTGAGCGACAACGACGGCGACCTGGCCGGTTCCACCCTGACCATCAAGGTCAACCCCAACGCGGCGCCCGTGGCCGGTGACGACAACATCATCACCAACGTGGCCTCTAGCACTATCGTGATCCCCGGCGATGTACTGCTGGCCAACGACAGCGACGCCAATGGCGACCCGTTGACGCCGTCCACCACCAGCTTCGCCACGGGGTGGATCGCCCGAGGGGCGGACTTCTCGGGCACCGGTTCGGTGAGTTTCGCCGGGACCCAAAACAACTCGGGCAACCAAAACCTGGCCAACGTGCGCACCAACTTCGCGCGCACCCCAGGCACCATGACGGCGGCGCTGGCCATCAGTGCCTTCTTGGGCGCGGTCAACGCCAACAACGCCAACGACGAGGACTTGGTTACCGTCAACCTCAAGCAGGGCGAGGTGCTCAAGGCCTCCCATAACCTGGGGGCAGGCCAGGTAACGCTGGCGTACTCGATCAACGGTGGGGCTTTCGTGCTCATCAACAGCGGCGATTTGATCCCGGCGGCCACGGGGGCCAATGACGTGTATCGCATCCGTGTGGTTAACGTGGCCGACACCCCCGGCGGCGACACGGGCTCGGAAACCTACACCCTGAGCCTGTCCATCGATTACACCGCCACGTCCCCCATCACCCCGGACGTCAACGCCAGCTACACGGTCAATGACAACCACGGCGGCAGCGACAGCGCCGCGGTAAACATCCACTACCAGGACGGCCTCACCCTGACCGGCACCAGTGGCAACGATGTGCTGGTGGCCGGCGAAGGCGACAACACCCTCAACGGTGGCGCCGGCAACGACGTACTCACCGCGGGCTCGGGCAACAACACCCTCAATGGCGGCGATGGCAACGACCTGCTGTTCAGCGGCATCGGCAACGACACCTTGATCGGCGGCAGTGGCAACGACACCGTCAGCTACGCCCACGCCACTTCGGCGGTAAACGTCAGCCTGCTGGAGGGCGGTGGGCAGATCACCGGCGGGGCGGGCACGGACATTCTGAGTGGCATCGAGAACCTGATCGGCTCCAACTACAACGACACCCTGACCGGCGACAACAACGCCAACGTCATCACCGGCGGCTTGGGCAACGACATCCTCAACGGCGGTGGCGGTGACGACTTCCTGATCGGCGGCCCGGGCGACAACACCCTGACCGGCGGCACGGGCAGCGACACCTTCCAGTGGGGCGCGGGCAACACCGGGCACGATGTGGTCACCGACTTCACGCCGGGCACCGACAAGCTCGACCTGTCCCAGTTGCTGCAAGGGGAAAACGCCACGGCGGCCTCCCTGGATGACTACTTGCACTTCAAGGTCACGGCGGCGGGCACCACCATCGACGTCAGCGCGGCGGCGGGGGCAGCGACCACCCAGACCATCGACCTGGCCGGCGTCAACCTGGCCACCCAGTACGGGGTCACGCCGGGGGCGGGCGGGGTGATTGCCGCCGGGGCGGACACCGCGACCATCATCAACGGCATGCTCAACGACCACTCGTTGAAGGTCGATACGGTGTAAGGGAGCAAGCACCGAAAACCCGCCATCCTCAGCCGAGGGTGGCGGGTTTTTTTTGCTTTCTTTGTTGTAGCAAGCGTTGCCTACATGGGTTCAGGCGGGCCGATGAGGCGGCCCATGACGCCGAACAGGCCCAGGGATTTGATGGCGTCCAGTTCGCCCTGGGTTTCGACCATTTCTGCGATCAGGGGCAGGTCGATGCTGTTGGTGGCGCGGAAAATCGCTTCGATGAACAGGCGTTTGTCGCTGTGTTGGTCAATGCCGCGCAGGTAGCTGCCGTCGATTTTCAGGTATGCCAGGCCCAGTTGGGTGAGGTTGCCAATCTGGCTGAAGCTGCCGCCAAAGTGCTGCAGGCCGATGGCGTAGCCGGTGGCTTGCAGGCTTTTGCTCAAGGCTTGCAACTCGCCCGGGGGCGGCAGTTGGCGCTCGTCGATTTCCAGGGTCAGCAGCGGCGCGAGCTCGGGCTGGGCCTGGAGCAGGTCCAGCACGCTGCGCAGCGAGGTACTGTCGCGCAGGGTACTGCCGCTCAAGCTCAAGGCCAGGGGCCAGGGGTGTTCGGCCAGGTAGTCGAGGGTATGCCGCAGCATCGCCAGGTCCAGGCGCGACGACCAGCCCAGGCGTTCGATCCAGGGCAGGAACTGCCCGGCGGCGATGGCTTCGCCTTGGGGGGCGAGCAGGCGCGCAAGGACTTTGTGGTGCAACACTTGGCTGGTGTCGGCGCATTCGACCACCGGTTGGAAGTACAGCTGCATCTTGCCCTGGGTGAGGGCTTCGTCGATCCAGGTGCGCCAGTCCTGCGGGGCCTGGCCTGGGGCGCCATGGAAGTGCTCCAGGTGCGCCCAGGGTTTTTGCGGTTGCTGCTGGGCCTGGGCCAGGGCTTGGTCCAGGTGCAGTAGCACCGTTGGCGCGGTGTCGCCGGGTTGGTAGGCGACCACGCCCAGGTGGGCCACCGGGGTGCAATCACTGGCGCCGGTCAGGCGCAGGTTTTCCAGGGTGGCGCTGAGTTCGCCGGCCAGGCGTGCGGCATCGCGGCTGTCCAGGCCCGGGGCGAGCAGGCTGAACTCGCCGCCGCGATTGCGCGCCGCCAACCAGTGGCGGCGCTCGGGTTGTTCGAGCAAACGCTTGAGCACCTGGCCGATGCTGCTTATCAAGGCATCGGTGCGCTGCCCGCCCAGGCGCTGGTTGAGCCCGGCCAGGTCATTGACCCGCAGCAGCAGCAAGTGGCCGGCGCGGCTTTGTTCGGTCACCAGCAATTGGTCGGCGAGTTGCTCGTCGAGCAAGCGGCGGTTGGCCAGCCCAGTCAGGCGATCCTGATAAGACTCGGCCCGCAGGGCTTCGCTGCGCGCCGCTTCTTCGGCGAACAGGGCCTTGAGTTTTTCCACCATCTGGTTCATCGCCAGCACCACGCGCTTGAGCTCCGGGGTGCGCGGCAACTGGGGCAGGCTGAGGAACTCGCGTTTGCTGATGGCTTGGGCCTGTTTGACCATGTTGTCCAGCGGCTGTAGCTGTTTGCGCAACAACCAGCCGCCGAACACCGCGCTAAGCAGGCCACAGGCCAGCAGCCAGGCCAGGCTACCCAGGGCGCTGTCCCACAGGCGCGCCAGGGCGAATTGCGGGTTGCTCAGCACCTCCACCCGCGCCGCTTGCTCCCAACCGCGCATCACCAGTGCATCGCCCCCTTGCGGGCGCAGGCCGACCAGGTTGACGAACCAGGCCGGCACGCCTTCGGCGCTGGCCGCTGTGCTGCGCTCGGCCAGTACTGCATTGTCGGCGATGTTGACCACGCGGATGCTGGTGAAATAGCCGCTGTCGAAGATCGAGCTGACCAGCAATTCGGTCATGGCCGGGTCGTCGATTTCCCGGGTCAGGGTCAGCCCTAGGGCGGTGGCCGCGTCTTGGGCGTGGGCGCGCAGCTGGCTGAGCATCTGCCCGCGGGACGCTTCCAGGCTGACAAAAAAACTGCCGCTAAAGGCCACCAGCAAGAACAGGCATATGGCCAGGAAGAGTTGCTTGAGTAGGGACATGCGGCGCTCCTTTTCGTGCGGTCAGCCATCGCCCACGGCGAAGCCTTCGGCCTGCATTTTTTGCAGCACATCCTGCCAGCGCGAGAGTTTTTTCGAGTCGCTGCTGCGCTTGCCGCCATTGGCGCCGGGCAGGTACAGGCCTTCGGCATTGAAGGCGTAAACCGGTAGCAGATCCTTGCGTTGGGAGGCGGGGCGGATCTCGCCGATCAGGTTGTCCAGCACCAGGGGGTCGGCGGTGGGGTTGGGGTAGTAGGTGAGCACCATGTGCGCCTGGTTTTGGGTCAGGGCCTTGACGTAGGTGATGCGCAGCTTGTCGCTGGCTACCCCCAGTTTGCGCAGGCTGAAGTACTTGGCCAGGGCGTAGTCCTCGCAGTCGCCGGCGCCCTTGAGCAGGGCTTGCACGGGGGTGGCCCAGTAGTCGGTCTGACGCCAGATGCGGCGGTCGTCCTGGAAGGTCAATTGCCGGTTGAAGAAGCGGTTGACCGCGTTCAGTTGTTCGCGCTCCGCTTGCCCGGCCTCGCCTTGCAGCAGGCGGCTCCAGGCTTCGATCCGGGCCTTGCCGGTGCCCAGGCTGCCGTAGCGTTGCTGGGCGGTCTCGAGAATGCGCGAAAAATCCCAGGTGGCCGCCACACTGGCGCTGGCCAGCAGCCAAATCACCACCCACAGCCAGGCACCGAGCCCAAGTCGGGGCGCTGACCATCCTGGACTACGCGCACTTCGGACCATATCGAGCTGCTCGCCTGCAGATGCCTGAAGTCTAGGCGTTATGCAGGCGAAGCGAGGGCAGGTCGTCGGGTGGCTCAGGGCCGTTGTAGGGTTTTCTGGCGCAGGATGTAGAGGCTCACCAGCACCGCGCTGGTCAGCATGAAGGCGCGGGCCCAGGGCAGCGGTACCAGGTAGCAGGACAGGCCGATGCTCAGCCACATCAGGCCAATGGCGTAGACCTTGCCCTTGAGCGGGATGCCGTTGCCATCGAGGTAGTCGCGGATCCACGGGCCCAGGCGCGGGTGTTCCACCAACCATTGGTAGAAGCGCGGGGAACTACGGGCGAAACAACCGGCGGCGAGCAGCAGGAACGGGGTGGTCGGCAGGACTGGCAGGAAGATCCCGACCACTCCCAGCACCACGCTCAGCCAACCGATGGTCAGCAGAACGTAGCGCACGAGCAGGGAGCGGTCGCCTATGGGCGTGGGCGCCACAGGCACGACCTTAGTGGTGGCGGGGCTTGAGGATCGCCGGTTTTTCGTCCGGGGCCTGGCACAACAGGTACAGCGCGGTCAGCGCCTCGGGGATCTGCACGATCATGTCGTCCATCAGGTTGGCATCGCTGGCGATGTCGGAGAATTCTGGCTGCTCATCGAACAGGCCAGAACCGACCATGATCGGCAGGAGCATTTCGCTGACTTCGTCTTCGGCGGTCTCGAACCAGGCTTCTTCGCGCAGGAACACGCCTTCCATGAACCCGATGCACCAGCCGCGCAGTTCTGAGTCGTCCGGATCGTCGCCCAGGTCCAGGTCGCACGGCAGCTCGAACTCTTCGTCGGCGGCCAGTTGGCGGGCGATGTGGGCCTTGAGTTGGATCAGCGTGGCTTCGATCATTTCGCGCTCGGCGTCGTCGGCGTAGTGCGGTTCTTCGGAGAACAGGGCGTCGATCCATTCACGGTCCGGCACTTCTTCGGCACAGATCGACAGGGCGGTCAGATAGCCGTGGGCGGCCACGTAGTCCAGCGCCTCGTCATGCAGCTCGTCGGCGTCGAGGAAGACTTGCAGGCGGGTTAGTTGCTCAGCGAAGGACATTAAGGGCTACCTTGGGGAATAAACGATGCTGAATTCTAGGCCTTCTTGCGGCCCCAGGCCAGCCGCCGCGCCGATTTGCCCGGTAATGCCTGCGGGCACCTATTCGCAGGCGGCGCCCTGCGCCCGGGAGCGCTCGGGTATACTGCCGCGTTTTGCAATGCCCTGCGGGTGTGGTTGATGGGGGCGGACACGTCCGCTTACCGATCGGCCCAGGAAGAATCGCTCGTTTTGAGCCAGCCTGCCCCAGGGATATTCGGCGATATTTGGAGTTTTTCATGCTCGAACAGGCTCAACGCGTCCTCAAGGACATCTTCGGCTACGACAGTTTTCGCGGTCGCCAGGGTGCAATCATTGAGCGCGTGGCCAGTGGTGGCGATGCGTTGGTGCTGATGCCCACCGGCGGCGGCAAGTCGCTGTGCTTCCAAGTGCCGGCGCTGTTGCGCGAAGGCCTGGCGGTGGTGGTTTCGCCGCTGATCGCGTTGATGGACGACCAGGTGGCGACCCTCGAAGAACTGGGTGTGGCCGCCGCCGCCCTGAACTCGACCCTGAGCGCCGAGCAGCAGCGCGAGCTGGCGGCGCGCATCCGCCGTGGCGAAGTGAAAATGCTCTACCTGGCCCCCGAGCGCCTGGTGCAGCCGCGGATGCTGGCGTTCCTGCAGAACCTCGATATCGCCCTGTTTGCCATCGACGAAGCCCACTGCGTGTCGCAATGGGGCCACGACTTCCGCCCCGAATACCTGCAATTGGGGCAGTTGGCCGAGTTGTTCCCCAACGTGCCGCGCATCGCCCTGACCGCCACCGCCGACAAGCGCACCCGTGAAGAAATTGTCACGCGCCTGCACCTGCAAAACGCCGAGCGTTTTCTGTCGAGCTTCGACCGGCCGAACATTTTCTACCGCATCGTGCCCAAGGAGCAGGCGCGCAAGCAGTTGCTCGCGTTCCTCGGCGAGCGGCGCAGCGACGCCGGCATCGTTTACTGCCTATCGCGCAAGAAAGTCGACGAAGTGGCGGCCTTCCTCTGCGACCAGGGCTTTCCGGCGTTGCCTTATCATGCCGGGCTGCCCAGCGAAACCCGGGCGGCGAACCAGAAGCGCTTTCTCAATGAAGAAGGCCTCATCATGGTCGCCACCATCGCCTTCGGCATGGGCATCGACAAATCCAACGTGCGCTTCGTCGCCCACATGGACCTGCCCAAGTCCTTGGAGGCGTACTACCAGGAAACCGGCCGGGCCGGCCGTGATGGCTTGCCGGCAGATGCCTGGATGGTCTACGGCCTGCAAGACGTGGTGATGCTCAAGCAGATGCTGCAAAACTCCGAAGGCGACGAACGCCACAAGCGCTTGGAGCAGCACAAGCTCGACGCCATGCTGGCCCTGTGCGAGGAAACCCGCTGCCGCCGTCAGACGTTGCTGGCGTACTTCGACGAAGACATGCCGCAACCCTGCGGGCACTGCGATAACTGTGTCGATGGGGTACAGACCTGGGACGCTACCGAGCCGGCGCGCCAAGCCCTTTCCGCAATCTACCGCACCGGCCAGCGCTATGGCGTCGGCCACTTGGTGGACGTGCTGCTGGGCAAGGACAACGAGAAAATCCGCAGCTTCGGCCATCAGCATCTATCGGTGTATGGCGTCGGCAAGGCCCGCAGCGAAGGTGAATGGCGGTCATTGTTCCGACAGTTGGTGGCGCGTGGTCTGGCGGATATCGACCTGGAAGGCTACGGCGGCTTGCGCTTGAGCGACAGTTGCCGGCCCCTGCTCAAGGGCGAAGTGACCCTGGAACTGCGCCGCGACCTCAAGCCGCAAACCACCACCAAGACCAGCACCAGCCAGGCCAGCCAACTGGTGCGCGGCGAAGAGCGCGAGCAATGGGAGGCGTTGCGCGCCCTGCGGCGCAAACTGGCCGAGGAGCATGGCGTGCCGCCCTATGTCATCTTCCCGGACTCGACCCTGCTGGAAATGCTGCGCAGCCAGCCCACCTCCCTGGCGGACATGGCCCGGGTCAGCGGTGTCGGCGCACGCAAGCTGGAGCGTTATGGCGAAGCCTTCCTGCAAGTGCTGGGCGGCGCGGCCGAGGCGCCTGCGGTGGTCGCCGACATTCGCCACGAACTCATCACCCTGGCCCGCGCCGGGATGACGCCGACCCAGATCGCCGGGCAATTGCAGTGCTCGGAGAAAAACGTCTACACCTTGCTGGCCGAGGCCATCGGCAAGCAGCAGTTGAGCCTGGAGCAAGCGCTGGATCTGCCGGAAGACCTGCTGGGGGAAATCCAGGACGCTTTCCTCGACGGCGAGGGCGAGCTGCCCCCCGCGGCCGAGGTGATGGCGCTGTTTGCCGGGCGCGTGCCAGAGGGCGTGCTGTACTGCGTGCGGGCCGCGTTGCAGTCGGAGTTCGAGGTTTAAAACACCTTATAACCAAGATGTAACGATTCAGTACATACCCGACCTTGCCTCGGCTCGGAGGGCATGCTTAGCTGACTAATTATTAGTTTCTATTAATTTCAGTCAGATCATGAGTGTTCTATGCCGTTAACCGATCAACACCGTTTTGGCATGCAGTTGGCGCAGATGTCCCGGGGCTGGCGCGCCGAGTTGGACCGCCGCCTCGCGGGCCTGGGGCTGTCCCAGGCCCGTTGGCTGGTGCTACTGCACTTGGCGCGTTTCGAGGAAGCGCCCACCCAGCGCGAGTTGGCGCAGAGCGTGGGTGTTGAAGGGCCGACCCTGGCGCGGCTGCTCGACAGCCTGGAAAGCCAGGGCCTGGTGCAGCGTCAGGCAGTGGTAGAAGACCGCCGTGCCAAGAAGATTGTCCTCTGCGCCAGCGCACGCCCCCTGATCGAGCAGATTGAAACCATCGCCACCGCGTTGCGCCACGAGCTGTTTGTGGGCGTCAACGAAGAAGACCTGGCCGTGTGCATGCGCGTGCACGGCCATATCCTGGGCAACCTGGAAAAATCCTGAGGTTATGTGAGCGCGAGCTCTTGTCCTGGAGGCGGTACGCACGCAGCCGTATCGCCTCAGCGAAAGCGCATTCGCTCGAGAACGGGTTTGCCGCACATTTCGTGCTTAATCACAGCGGCGATGTGCAATAGAACCAGCAGTGCCAGTAACCCACAGGCCCAAATATGCAGGGTAAAAAACTGAGTGATGAGTACCCGGTCTTTCAAGGGGTGAGGAACCTGGAATAGTCCAAAGACGTTGATCGCCTGATCCATCATTAAGAACCCCGTCAGCATTACTGTGGCGGTGGTGAAATGAATCAGCATGTGGATACTCGATGCCAGATAATCGGCAAATTTTCGGTGCAAGCCTTTCATCTGGCGATAATAGGCCTGCGTCGCGTATAGCCTGGCAATGAAAAAAGGCAAATACACCGTTGTCAGTGAAATGTTAATAAATGACACCCATTCTTTTAATGTCGCCGAGACATTGAATAGCGATACATAAAAGCCACTTGTAAGCGCCCAGATAATCACCGCGGCCGACAGCCAGTGCAGAAATTTATGCACGCGTGAGTACTGCGGTTTACTCATGCTTTGATCCCCGATCGTTAGTAAATAGATGTCGCTTGCGCGGATACTCGTGCGCGATAAGTGCTCATTAGTTTTATGCGCAAGTCATGGTGTTAATGGGTGAGGGGATTCTGTATGAGGAAAATGATCTGGCCTACAGTAAGCATCTTCAGAATTTGTAGGTTGTTTCGTAGATTTTATTCAGAGGTGTGTGGCCTATATGTGGGGGATGTGTTTTCGGTGTCCCATTCCCGGGCGAGCGCAAACATAGCCAACTGAAATCAGGGAGGCTGTTCGGGTTTACGGTCGGCGGCGATTCCTGGAAAACGCCCGCGGGGGTAGTGCCTCGCCGCAGGTCACGCGGCGAGGGGGGGGGGCACGGCTATGGAGTGGGGAAGATTGCGGCAGTACAGCGCCTAGAACGTTTGCCCCAGGTTCAAGTAGAGGGCTTGCTGGTCATCATCGTTAAAGCCATAACTGAAATTCAACGGCCCCAGCGGCGTATCGAAACCCAGGAAAACACTGGCAGCATTGATGTAGCCGCTGTCGAACTCGTTGTCGTTGTTCCACGCTCGGCCCCGTTCCAGGGACGCGCCCAGGTACAGCGGGAAGTCCAGGGGCAGGTAGGCCCTGGGTGTGAGGCGTCGGTAGTAGACGGCGCGGGCGAGGCTGATGTTCTGCCCCGATAGCGCGTCCTGGCGAAAGCCCGACAACTGCCGCGCACCGCCCAACTGGAAGCTGGAAATCACCACCTCGGCGTCATCCAGGGTGCGCCCGTAGCGCCCGCCGAGGATGAAGGTGTTCGGCCCGCTGCTCAGGGCTTTGTCGAACTTGATTTCCCATTGGCGATAACGCTGGTCCGAGCCCAGTTCCGGCTCGTATTGGCGAAAGGCCACGCCCACATCCTTGCCCGCATGGGGGAAGTAGACGTTGTCCAGCGAGTCGTAGGAATACTTGAGTTCGTAGAAGGCTTCAGTGAAGTCCTCGCTAGGTTGGTCGTGGTCGCCGATGCGCACGTCTGCCTTGCCCCAGGTTTCGCCGACGCCAAAGCGTAGTTCGCCGTTGTTGCCGATCTGGCGGCCCAGGTTCAGGCCAAAGCCGTAGCGCTCGAGGCGATATTGGGCGATGGGGTCGTTGTCGAGTACCGCGTCGACGTTGCGCGATTCCATACCGGCATAGGGCGCGACGAAGTAGCGCGAGCCCACGTCCAGCGGCTGGTAGAACTCGCTGTACAGTTCCTGTTCGTTGCCGATCTGCACCCGGGTCAGCCATTCGGCGCCGAGGCGGTTGATGCCGTTGACGCGGTAGCTGGCGCCGATGTTGTAGGCGCTGTCGCCACGCATGTCATCGGACAGGTTGATGCCCAGGCGCAGGTAGTCGGTGCCGCTGCGCTTGCCCCGGGCGCTGATGACCAGGGTCTGTTGCTTGCCCTTGTGCGCCACGCGGTATTGCACCTGCTCGAAGTAATCGAGGCCGTACAGGGTGCCCATGTCGCTTTGCAGGCGCCCCAGGTCCAGGGGTTGGCCAAGCTGCTGGCGGATGTAGTAGCGGATCACGTCGTCGCCGACCTTGGAATCGTTTTCGATCTTGATCGCGGTGATGACCGGCGTGCGCTGGCTCGGCGTACGTGCGGCCACCAATTCGGCGTCCATGCCTTCCTTGGGCCGCAGGCCGGCCAGGCGTGCGTCGAGAATGCGCGTGGCGCGGTAGCCGGCGTCGATCATGTCCTGGGCACGGCCGAAGTCGGTGACGCCGAAACTGGCCAGTGACGGCTGGATCAGTACGTCCTCGGGGCGTAGGGCGGCCAGTTGTTCCTCGGAGTTGCGCCGGGTCATCAGGGTGATCGACTGGTTGAGTACATCCACCACCGTGGCCAGCTGTTTGCGGCTGCGCAGCGGGGTGCCGATGTCGACGACGATGGCCAGGTCCACGCCCATCTCCCGGGCGACGTCCAGGGGAATGTTGTCGGTCATGCCGCCGTCCACCAGCAGCCGCCCGTCCAGCTCCACCGGAGCGAATACAGCCGGGATCGACATGCTGGCGCGGATCACCTGGGGTAAATGGCCTTTGCGGAACACCACTTTTTCGCCGCTGGCGATGTCGGTGGCTACGGCGCGGAAGGGGATCGGCAGTTTGTCGAAGTCCCGGGTGTCGCTGGCGTGGGCGAGCATGCTTTCGAGCAGCAGCGCCAGGTTCTGGCCCTGGATCACCCCCAGGGGCAGGCCCAGGCTGCCGTCGTCGCGGAAACTGAGTTTTTGTTTGACCAGGAAGTCGCGGTCATCTTGCTTGCGGCGAAACGGCACGTCCTCACGCGGCGGGGCGTCGGACAGGGCCTGTTGCCAGTCGATGTTGAGGGCCAGTTTTTCCAGCTCGTCGATCTTGTAGCCGGAGGCGTAGAGCCCGCCGATCACCGCGCCCATGCTGGTGCCGGCAATGGCGTCGATCTTGATGCCTTGCTCTTCCAGGGCCTTGAGCACGCCGATGTGGGCCAACCCGCGGGCGGCACCGCCGGACAGCACCAGGCCGACTTTGGGCCGCGGCGCTTCGCCGGCGTGCAGGATCACGGGCAATAGGCACAAGAACAGGCAAGACAGCAGACGGCGCATCACGGGACTCGGGCTGGGCGAAAAAAGGCGGCTATTATAGCGGCCCATCGCGTCCAGGAGACTTCTCGAACATGAGCGCCCAAAAACCGCACATCGTCATTACTTACTGCACCCAATGCCAATGGCTGCTGCGCGCTGCGTGGCTGGCCCAGGAGTTGCTCAGCACCTTTGGCGACGACCTGGGAATGGTATCCCTGGTGCCGGGCACGGGCGGGGTGTTTCACATCCAGTGCGATGGCGTGCAGATCTGGGAGCGCAAGGTGGATGGCGGGTTCCCGCAGGCTCAGGTGCTCAAGCAACGGCTGCGCGACCAGATCGACCCCGAACGCGACCTGGGGCACAACGAAGCCAAGGTCTGAAGGGGGCGCGGCAGGGCCTTGGCTGGCCGTGCCGCGCACCTTTACTTGGGCGCGAGTTTGGACTTGATAAGGCCCACGACGAAGGTCAGCACCGCGCCGCCGATACCGCCGCCGGCGATGCTGCTGATGATGGCGGGTAGGTCCAGCGCGCCGCCGGCGGTGGCCGCCGTAGGCTCGCCGGTGATGGCGGCCAGGATCTGCCCCAGCACCACACCGCCCACGCCGCCGACGACAGAGTTGAGCGCCGGGCCCATGCCTTGTTTGCTCATGCCGGCCACGTTGCCGCCGACCACACCGCTGATGATCTGAATAATCAGGCTGACGATATCCATAGAAAACCCCTTGTAGAGCGTTGATGGAGGACGACTCGCATCCAGCTACTTCAAGGGGTGGCGCCGCTGTATCGAGCTGTCGGTATCCGGAGAACGACGGCGAACTGTTGCGGATGCCTGGAGTATAGGTATAGCAAAGTGCCTGCGCCAATCAGGTGGCGGCGGCCCCGCGTTTGCCCGGCCCTGCGGCGCTTTGGCGGCTGGAAATGACGATAGCGACTACGATCACCGCGCCGCCGATCAGCATGCGCAGGGTGGGATTTTCGCCAAACAGCAGCCAGGCCACGGTGATGCCGTACACCGGCTCCATGGCGAACACTACGGCCGCGGTGCGCGCCTTGACCACCGTGAGGCTGGCGACGAACAGGCTATGGGCCAGCCCTGTGCAAAAAACGCCGAGCAGGCCAATCCACAGCCAGTCAAGTGCACGCACCTGGGGCAACTGAGGCGCGGCGAAGGGCAGCAGGCACAGGGCGACCACCAGGTTTTGCCACAGTGCGGCCTGCACCGCCGGCACCTTGCCGGAGCCGGCGCGGTTGGTCAGCGACAGCAGGGCGAACAGCAGGCCCGAAGCCACGGCCCAGAGCAACCCGGCAGTGGCTTCGCTGGCAAGGTCAAAGGCCGGGGTGACCAGCACCAGGCCCACGCTCACTGCCAGCACCAGGAACAGTTCATTGGCGCGGATCCGCTCGCGGAAAATCAGCCCTTCAAGCAGCACAGTAAAAGCCGGGAAACTGGCAAAGCCTAAGGTTGCAATCGCCACGCCGGCCACCTTCACGGCAATGAAAAAACTCACCCAGTGCCCGGCCAGCAGCAGGCCACCGAAGGCCAGGCGCAAGCCGTCGGCCAGGGTGAGCCGATGCCAGCGGGTCTGGCGGGCGAAACTGGCGAAGCAGGCCAGGGCCGCCACGGCAAACGCGGCCCGGCCAAAGGTAATAACGGCGGGGGAGGCGGCGGCGAGTTTGCCCAGCACGCCGGTCAGGCCGAACATCAGTGCGCCAATGTGCAGGGCGCCAAGGGCGGTACGCGGCGTCATTGCAATCCTTACCGGGGGCGGAGCGACAGGGCGGCCATTCTAGAGCCTCGCACTGTTGCCGTCTGTCGCCATTGCGGTTTTTTTTGGCCAGGGGTTAAGGCCATGGCGCGCTGTCATCGCCGTGCCGCATTTCTGTCATGGGCGCTTCACCGCCCGGGTGCAAGCTCGCGAAAACCAGCCCGGAGCCTGCCCATGACCAGTGCCGAACGTGCCAGACCCAGCCGTAAACAGCGGGTGCGCACCCTGTGGATCTCCGATGTGCACCTGGGTACCCGCGATTGCCAGGCCGAGCACCTGTCGCAATTCCTCAAGGGCTACCACGCCGACCGGGTGTACCTGGTGGGCGACATTATCGACGGCTGGAAACTGCGCAGCGGCATGTACTGGCCCCAGGCCCACACTAACGTGATCCGCCGCCTGCTGACCATGAGCAAGCGCGGCACCGAAGTGATCTACGTCACCGGCAACCACGACGAATTTCTGCGCCGCTATTCCAAGCTGATCCTGGGCAACATCCAGTTGGTGGATGAGGCGGTGCACGTGACCGCCGACGGGCGCCACTTGCTGGTGATCCACGGCGATCAGTTCGACGTGATTACCCGCTATCACCGCTGGCTGGCGTTTTTGGGCGACTCGGCCTACGAACTCACCCTGACCCTCAACCGCTGGCTCAACCATTGGCGCGCCCACTATGGCTACGGCTACTGGTCGCTGTCGGCGTACCTCAAGCACAAGGTGAAAACGGCTGTCAGTTTTATCAGTGACTTCGAAGAAGCCATCGCCCACGAATGCACCAAACGGGGCCTGCACGGGGTGGTGTGCGGGCACATCCACCATGCTGAGATGCGTAAGGTCGGCGAGGTGGATTACCTCAATTGCGGGGATTGGGTGGAGTCCTGCACGGCGTTGATCGAACACTGGGACGGCTCGATTGAATTGTTCCGCCTCGCCGACGCCCAGGCCCGGGCGGCGCAGTTGCTGGCCCAAGCGCTGGAAGAAGCCCAGCCGAGCTAGAAAGGCACCTTGCCCAGGATCATGTCGCGGTACATCACGAAATCCCCCAGCAGGCTGTAGAACGGGTGCTGAAAGGTGGCGGGGCGGTTCTTCTCGAAGAAAAAATGGCCGACCCAGGCAAAGCCGTACCCCGCCACCGGCACGGCCAGCAGCCAGGGCCAGGCACCCTTGCCGATGACAAACGCCAGAATCACGATCACCAGGGTGGTGCCGATAAAATGCAGGCGCCGGCAGGTGCTGTTGCCGTGCTCCCTGAGGTAGTACGGGTAAAAATCCTTGAAGCTATTGAAATGCTTGGTGTTTTCCACGGTCGGCGTCTCTGCGGTTATTGTTCTGATTGCCAGATGCTCGGCGGGTAGCCTGAATGAGTCTAGAGTCATCGGGGGCTGTGGCCAGTGACAATGGGCGCCACTTTAGTATCCTTGCAAATCCGCCGCATCCGGCGGTTCACCTGTCATAAGTTAAGCAAACACCATGAGTGAACGAACGACCTCTGCAAGCTGGGCGATGGGAATTGTCAAAGCGCTGGAAATGGACGGCCTGGATTGTCGTGTGCTCTTCAAGCAATTGGGGCTCGATTACGCCGCGCTGGACGACCCGGACGCGCGCTTTCCCCAGGACTCGATGACGCGCCTGTGGCAGCGGGCGGTGGAGTTGTCGGGCAACCCGGCGATCGGCTTGAACATGGGCAAGGTGGTGCGCCCGGCGTCTTTTCATGTGGCCGGCTATGCATTGATGTCCAGCCAAACCCTGGCCGAAGGCTTTCAGCGTTTGGTGCGGTACCAGCGAATCATTGCCGAAAGCGCCGACTTGAGCTTCCGACTTTTACCCGAAGGCTATGCCCTGATTCTGACGGTGCACGGCGATCACCTGCCGCCGACCCGGCAAAGCGCCGAAGCCTCGCTGGCCTGTGCCCTGGCGCTGTGCGGTTGGTTGACCGGGCGCAGCCTGCAACCGCGTAAGGTCATGCTGCAAGGCGACCAGCCGCTGAACCAGGAGCCCTACAAACAAGCCTTCCATGCGCCGCTGGTGTTCAACGCGCCTTACGACGCGCTGATTTTCGAGCGCGCCGACATGGAAGCGCCGCTGCCCACCGCCAACGAGGCCATGGCCCTGCTCCACGACCGTTTTGCCGGGGAATACCTGGCGCGGTTTTCCGAGAGCCGGGTGACCCACAAGGCCCGGCAGGTGCTGTGCCGCTTGCTGCCCCAAGGCGAGCCCAAGCGCGACGCGGTGGCGCAGACGCTGCATCTGTCCCAGCGCACTTTGCAGCGGCGTTTGCAGGAGGAGGGCACCAGTTTCCAGACGTTGCTCGACGATACCCGCCGCGAACTGGCCGAGCAGTACCTGGCGCAGCCGCGCATGACTTTGCTGGAAATTGCCTACCTGTTGGGCTTTGCCGACCCGAGTAACTTCTTTAGAGCGTTCAGGCGCTGGTTCGACGTCACGCCCGGCGAGTACCGGGCGCGGTTGACAGGCACGCCCGAGGCTATCAATGACGCCAGAACGCCGGAATACACAGCACGAACACCGTGATGATCTCTAACCGGCCCAGCAGCATGCCCAGGGACAGGATCCACTTGGCGGCGTCCGGCAAGGTGGCGAAGTTGCCCGCGGGGCCGATTGTCTCGCCCAGGCCCGGGCCTACGCCGGACACGGTGCTGGCAGCGCCGGTCAGGGCGGTCATCCAGTCCACGCCCAGCAGCGACAGGGCCAGGGCGATCACGCAGATGGTGATGGCGAAGAAGAATGAAAAGGTCAGGATCGAGCGCACGATCTCTTCGTCGAGGCGATGGCCGTTGTACTTCTGCTTGATGACCGCCCGTGGATGAATCAGTTGATTCAAGTTGGCCTTGAGCAGGATGTAGGCCACCTGGAAGCGGAAAATCTTGATCCCGCCGGCCGTCGATCCCGAACAGCCGCCGATGAAGCCCAGGTAGAAAAACAACATCAGTGAGAAATTGCCCCACAGGCTGTAGTCACCCAGGGCGAAACCGGTGGTGGTGACCACCGAGGTCACGTTCAGCGCCACGTGGCGCAGGGCGTCGAGCCAATGCAGTTGGGTGGTCCACCAGTACCAGGTGCCGAGCACCAACCAAGTGGCCAGCAGCAGTGCCAGCAGGCCCTGCACCTGTTGGTCCTTGATAAGCGCCCGGCGATGGCCGCGCAGGGTGGCCACGTACAGGGTGAAGGGCAGGCTGCCGAGGATCATCACCACAATCGCCACCCAGTGCACCGCCGGTTGGCTCCACTTGGCCAGGGACTGGTCGGAGGTGGAAAACCCGCCCGTGGAAATCGCCGACATCGCGTGGTTGATCGCGTCGAACAGGCTCATCCCCGCCCACCAGAACGCCAGGCTGCCGAGGATGGTGATGCCCACGTAGGTGGCAACGATCAGCCGCGCCACCATGTGCGAGCGCGGCATGACCTTCTCCGAGCGGTCCGAGGACTCGGTCTGGAACAGGCGCATGCCGCCGATGCGCAGCAGCGGCAGGATCGCCACCGCCATGCCGATAAAGCCGATGCCGCCCAACCAGTGCAGCAGCGAGCGCCAGATCAGGATGCCCGGCGACATGTCGTCCAGGCCGCTGAGCACGGTGGCGCCGGTGGCGGTGATGCCGGACATGCTCTCGAAGAAGGAGTCGGTGTAGCTGATGTGCTGGGTCAGCAGGAACGGCAGCGCGGCGAACACACACACCACCACCCAACTGCTCACCGTCAGCAGGTACATGTCCCGCGGGCGCAGGTGCACATGCTCGGGGCGCCCGGGGATCACCAGTGCCAGGCCGGCGAGGAAGGTAATCAGGCTGGCCCACAGGAAGGAGGGCAGTTCGCGGGTGCGCTCGAAGAACACCAGTGTCGCCATGGGCACGACCATGGCGACGGCCAGGGTAATCAGGAAGATGCCGATAATGAAACCGATGATGCGTAGGGTCGGCAACGCCATGAAGTGGGCTCGGGCTGGTGGGCAAGGGCGCCATTCTACCTGCGGGGCGAGGCATGTAAACCGGCACCTTGCGCGGCGTTGCCGCTAGAATGGCGGCACATTTTTCTCAGGAGGTGGCCGATGCAGGCTCTCGACGCTTTGCTCAACCGTGTTTCCGTACCGCGCCTGCTCGACCCGGCGCCCAGCGCCGCCCAGCGCGAAGTGCTGTTTGCCGCGGCGTTGCGGGCGCCGGACCACGGCCAATTGCGGCCGTGGCGCTTTTTGACCGTCGAGGGCGCGGCCCGCGAGCAGATGGGCGAATTGTTGGCCCAGGCCGCGTTGCTCAATGACCCCCAAGCCCCCGAAACGGTGCTGGACAAGGCCCGCAAAGGCCCGTTGCGCGCGCCTTTGGTGGTGGTGGTCGTGGCGCGCCTGCAAGAGCACTTCAAGGTGCCCAAGGCTGAGCAGCTGTTGGCGGCCGGTTGCGCGGCCCATGGCATTCTGCTGGCGGCTTATGCCCAAGGCATTGGCGCGGTGTGGCGTACCGGCGAGTTGTGCTACTCGCCCCACGTCGCCAAAGGCCTGGGCCTGGCGCAAGGGGAAGAAGTGATCGCATTCCTGTACCTGGGCACCCCGCAGAACGAACCGCGTGTGGCGCCCAAGGTAGACGTCGCGCCATTCGTCAGTGCCTGGTCGGGCCGTTCCGACACCTGAACCCCTTGGGAGCCTTCGTGGGAGCGAGCCTGCTCGCGATGACGGTCGTTGGGCCGGTGGCTGTGCCGGGCCCATCGCGGGCGGGCCCGCTCCTACACCGGGCTTAGTGCAGGCCCCATTCAGGGTTGGCCGGCGGCCTTGGGTGTGAGAGGCAGTTCCAGGCTGGCGACAAAGCCGCCCTCTGGGTGGTTGGCCAGGACCAGGCTGCCGCCATGGCGCTCTGCCGCCCGGCGTGCGATGGCCAGCCCCAGGCCATGGCCGGCCGCGGTCTGCCCCGGCGCGCGGTAGAAGGGCTCGCCCAACTGGCTCAAGTGCTCGTCGGCCACGCCTGGGCCGTGATCGCGCACACTGATGACGATTTTCTCGCCCTCGCGCCATGCGCTCATCTCGATCGGTTGCCCGGCCGGGTTGAAGCGCTGGGCGTTGCGCAGCAAGTTATCCACAGCCCGCTCGATCATGGTGGGCCACCCCTTGAGCTGCAATGGCGACGGCGCCTGTAACTGCACGTTGGCGTCGACGGTGTTGAACTGCGCTTCTTTTTGCAGGGTGGCGAGCAGGGCGCTGAGGTCGATATCTTCGGCGCTGGCGTTGTCGGCATCGACCCGCGCCAGAACCAGGATTTCGCTGATTAAGGCTTCCAGGCGATCGCATTCGCGGGTCAGGCGCGGCCAGAGTTTTTCCCGCTCCTGGGGGCTGGCCCGCTCCGCTAGGGCCAGGGCGATGCGCAGCCGCGCCAGGGGCGAGCGCAGTTCATGGGATACGTCGCGCAGCAGTTGGCGCTGGCTGCCGATCAGGCTTTGCAGGCGTGCGCCCATGCGGTTGAAGTCGTTGGCCAACACGCCGAATTCATCGCGCCGGTTGGCCAGGCGCGCCAGGCTGTTTTGCTGATACGTGGTCTGGCCCAGGTCATGCACGGCGCCGCGCAAGCGGCTCAAGGGGCGGGTGATGGACAGGGTCACCAGCAGGCTGAACAACGTCAGCACCACCAATGCAATCCCCAGGGCACTGAGGGGCCAGAGCAGGCTTTCGCGATGCCAGGCGTCGAGTTCCGGGTGGGCGATGCGGTAGATCAGCAGGTAGGTGTCGCCGGTGGAGGGGCTGGTGTATTCGGTGGTCAGGCGCCGCCAGGGTAGGTTGCGGTCGTTGTGGTCATTCTGGCGGGCTTCGAACGCCGCCGCGCGGCGCGGGAAAGTGCCATGCACCACCGGCTCGCCGCTTTCGTTGAGTACCTGAACGTCAATGCGATAGCGCCGCTTGCGGTTTTCCAGCAGGCGTTGGGCGGCGTCCTCGCCCTGCGTTTCGTAAACCTGGGTCCACTTCTGGGCCAGGGTGCTCAGGCCCGGGTGGCGGCTGAGAATCCAGGCGTCCTGGTTGAGCATGTGCCCCAATGCGATGGATAACCCTGCGACCAGGGCAATAGCCAGCCAGAAGCTGGCAAGGATGCGCCAAAACAGTGATCGCACGGGGTGTCCTCAAGCAGAGAAAGCCCGATGGCGGGGACCATCGGGCTCTGGGGGGGCTGTGTCGCCAGGGAGGTCAGCCGACGTGGCTGGCCGACCCGGTGGCGGGTTATTGCGCCTTTTGCGCTTGCTGAGCTTTCCAGGCCTTGAACTGGGCCCATTCGGCGCGGCGCTCGGTTTGCTTCTTCTGGATTTCGTCGAACTGCTTCTGCTGTTCAGGCTTGAGCAGGCCACGAATCGCTGTGTCGGTTTTCTGGTGGGTGGCGGCCAATTGGTCCTTGAGGGCCTTTTGCTCGGCGGCCGGGAGTTTTTCCAGGTAGGTGTCGACCAGTTGCTTGCGCTCGCGCATTTGCTCGCCCATCAACTTGCCGATCTGCTGGCGCTGTTCGCGGCTCAGGTCCAGTTCGCTGTAGGGGCCTTTGCCGTGCATCTGGCCGCCGTGGCGCGGGCCGTCATGGCCGGTCATCGGGCCTGCGCCTTCAGGCATGGCCATGGCAAGGGTGGGCAGTGCCGCGGCGAACATCAGAGCGATCAGGGTCTTGCGCATGGTGTATCTCCTTGTCTCGTTCCCGGTCAGTTCCGGATGTCTGCAGATTACGCAGATCAAGGTCAGCGGCGGTCAGGGCAAGGTAAAGATAGGGTAAAGAGGAGGGCAAGGGGTAAGCGGCAAGCTTCAAGCTGAAAGAGGGAGAGGTCATGCTTTTACTTGCCGCTCCCAACTTGTCGCTCAAGGGCTGTAATAGTAGCCGCGGCTGCGCAGGGCGACGATGCGCGGGCGGCCGTCGGCGTGGGGGCCGATTTTTTTGCGCAGGTTGCTCACGTGCATGTCCAGGCTGCGGTCATAGAGGGTCAGTTTGCGGCCCAGGGCGATCTGCGCCAGTTCCTGTTTGTCCAGCGGTTCGCCCGGTTGCTTGAGCAAGGCTTCGAGCAGACGGCTTTCAGAGAGGGTCAGGGTGAATTCCTGAGCGTCGATGTTGACCACGCCACGCACGGGGCTGAAGCATAGGTCGCCCAACTCCATCTGGCTGGACACGGCGGCGGGGTGGCTGCGGCGCAGCACGGCACGCAGGCGTGCGGTAAGTTCGCGGGGGTCGCAGGGCTTGGCCAGGTAGTCGTCGGCGCCCAGTTCCAGGCCGAGGATGCGGTCCAGGGGTTCGCCGCGGGCCGAGAGCATCAGCACCGGCAGCTCGGGGTGGTCGTGGCGCAGTTGCTTGAGCAACTCCAGGCCGCTGCCGTCGGGCAGCATCACGTCCAGCACGACGGCGGCCGGGGCGGCCTCGGCCAATGCCGCGCGGGCGCTCAGGCCATCATGGCAGGCGCGTACCGCAAAGCCTTCCTGGCTGAGCCAGCTCGACAGCAGTTCGCACAGCTCCTGGTCATCGTCAATCAGTAACAGGTCGCTCATGACTCACTCAATTTAGCCATTGTCGGCGTTGTCTACGCCCGCCACTGGCGAAGATACCGCACAGCAACGCCAACAGCGCTACGCCGCCGCCCGTGACGAACCACTGCTGCTGATCGGTCAGCAGGCGCGGGCCGGCATTGGCCTGCAACTCTTTGAGTTGCAGCTTCAGGCGCTGGTTCTCTTGGCGCAGGCGGGCGAGTTGGGCGCTTTCGCGCTCGCCATCGGCTCGTTGCAGTTGGATGTTTAGCTCATCGCGCAGCCGTTCGCTTTCTTTCAAGCGCTGCTGCAACTCGGTGATCTGGGCGCCGGCGCTCAGGGACAGGGGCGTCGAATTGCCCGCATCCGTACCGGGTTCGGCTTGGGCGTAAGCCCCGATCGACAACGTGACCAACAGCAGACACAACGGACTTAAGCGCATCGGAACTCCTGATTCCAAACGAGTGTTGGGCAGGTTGTCGGCCGCGGAACGAGAATAATGAGCGATTGAGAGGCCGATGAGCCCATAAGGTTCATCGGCCAGTGTTTTTTTACGGCAGCACTTGCTTGAACGGTTTGACCGTAACGCTGGCGTAGACGCCTGCGCTGATGTACGGGTCGGCGTCCGCCCAGGCCTGGGCCGCGCTCAGGGAATCGAACTGGGCCACGATCAGGCTGCCGGTGAACCCGGCGGCGCCGGGGTCATTGCTGTCCACGGCCGGGTTGGGCCCGGCCAGTACCACGCGGCCTTCGGCCTTGAGCTGTTGCAGCCGTTCCAGGTGGGCGGGGCGGGCAGCGAGGCGGTTTTCCAGGGAGTTGGCGACGTCGGTGGCAACGATGGCGTAGAGCATGTCAGTCCTCGGTTTTTGGCGTGGTGGGGTCGGCGTCATGCAGGTGGCGCGACAGGTAGATGCCCTGGCCGACCAGGAACAGCACGGTCATGCCCAGGCTGCCGAACACCTTGAAATCGACCCAGATGCTCTGGAAGGTGAACGCGACGAACAGGTTGGCCGCGCCGCAGAACAGGAAGAATGCGATCCAGGCCAGGTTCAGGCGCACCCAGACTGGCTCCGGCAGGGTCAGCGCGTGGCCCATGATGCGTTTGATAAGCAGGCGGTCGCCGATGAAATGGCTGCCGGCAAAGGCCAGCGCGAACAGCCAGTTGACCACCGGCGCCTTCCATTTGAGGAAGGTTTCGCTGTGGAAGGCCAGGGTCAGGCTCCCGAACACCAGGCAGGCGATCAGGGTCAGCCATTGGCTTTTTTCCAGTTTGCGTTGGGAGATGAACAGCGCGCCGTAGACCACCAGGGAACTGACGATCAGCATGGCCGTGGCGCTGTAGATGCCACCGACCGTCAGCTCATGGCCGGCAATATCGACGACCCGTGGGTCGATTTTGTAGACGATGAAAAACAGGAGCAGCGGGATGAAGTCGATGAATTGTTTCACAGTGGCAGCCAGAAGCAGGATGTGGCGGCATAATAACAAACATCCATGACAGCGATAGCGCTGGCTAATTTAAGGTTGAACCCTCCCGTGAATGTTGATTTGCACTGCCATAGCACGGCCTCCGATGGCGCATTGGCGCCTGAAGTTCTGGTGGCGCGTGCCTTTGAAAAAGGCGTGCGAGTGCTGGCCCTGACCGACCACGACACCCTCGAAGGCCTGCACGAGGCCCGTGTGGCGGCCCAGGCGTTGGGCATGCAACTGGTCAACGGCGTTGAGCTGTCGTGCACCTGGGGCGGTGCCACCATCCACATTTTGGGCTACGGCTTTGACGTCGATGCGCCGCCGCTGGTGGACGCCATTGCCCAGTTGCACGACGGCCGCTGGCTGCGTTCCGAAGAGATCAGCCGCAAGCTCGCGCTTAAGGGCATGCCCGGTGCGCTCGACGGCGCCCGCGCGATCCAGCAGGAACTGGGCGACAGCGGCAATGCCCCGGCCCGCCCGCATTTCGCCGACTGGATGGTGCGTGAAGGTTTCGTCAAGGATCGCGCCGAAGCGTTCCGCAAGTGGCTCGGCGCCGGTAAGCTGGGGGACGTCAAGCAGCACTGGCCGACTCTGGAAGATACCGTCGCGACCCTGCGTGCCGCCGGCGCCTGGGTCAGCCTGGCCCACCCCTGGCATTACGATTTCACCCGTAGCAAGCGCCGCAAGTTGATTGGCGACTATATTCAAGCGGGCGGCCACGCGATCGAAGTGGTCAATGGCCATCAGCCTGCCGAACAAGTGGGCAGCCTGGCCATCCTGGCCCGCGAGTTTGGCCTGCTGGTCAGCGCCGGCAGTGATTTCCATGGCCCTGGGGGCTGGTCGGAGATTGGGGAGTACCGTCCGCTGCCAGACGATCTGCCACTGCTTTGGTCCCGTTTCAAACATGAGCCAGCCGTTATCGCCGTCTGAACAGGTAGACAATGTGAGTCAATTTTTCCAGATTCATCCGGAAAACCCGCAAGCGCGCCTGATAAAACAGGCGGTGGAGATCATCCGCAAGGGCGGTGTGGTCATCTATCCAACCGATTCCTCCTACGCCATTGGCTGCCAGATCGGCGACAAGAACGCCGTGGAGCGGGTGCGGCGCTTGCGCCAACTGGACGATAAGCACAACTTTGCGCTGATCTGCTGCGATCTGTCGCAATTGGGCTTGTTCGCCAAGATCGATACCGGCACCTTTCGCCTGCTCAAGGCTCACACGCCAGGGCCCTACACCTTCATTCTCAACGCCACCCGGGAAGTGCCGCGCCTGTTGCTGCACCCGAAAAAACGCACCATCGGCCTGCGCGTGCCCAGCCACCCCATTGCCCTGGCGCTGCTGGCGGAACTGGGTGAGCCTCTGATGAGCGTGACCCTGATCCTGCCCGGCGAGACCGAGCCCCTGGAAGACCCCTACGAAATGCGCCAACTCCTGGAAAAACAGGTCGACCTGATTATCGACGGCGGTTTCGGCGGCAATAAGGCTTCTACCGTCATCAACCTGGCCGACGGCGAGCCCGAGGTGATTCGCGTCGGTTGCGGCGACCCGGCGCCGTTTTTGGTCGAGGCCTAGATGTCGGCGGCGGAAACTGTCGATAGCCAGGCCGGCGCCCAGCAGGAACTGCCGTTCGCCATGGTGTACGGCCAGGCTGTCCTGGAAATGCCCCTGGACCTGTACATCCCGCCCGACGCCCTGGAGGTGTTCCTTGACGCCTTCGAGGGGCCACTGGACTTGCTGCTGTACCTGATCCGCAAGCAGAACATCAACATCCTCGACATCCCCGTGGCGGAAATCACCCGCCAGTACATGGGCTATGTCGAACTGATGCAGTCGGTGCGCCTGGAACTGGCCGCCGAGTACCTGGTAATGGCCGCCATGCTGGCGGAGATCAAGTCACGCATGCTGCTGCCGCGCTCGGCCGAAGTGGAGGCCGAGGAAGACGACCCCCGCGCCGAACTGATCCGCCGCTTGCAGGAATACGAGCGCTTCAAGGCCGCCGCCGAAGGCATCGATGGCCTCAGCCGGGTCGGCCGCGACGTGGTGGTGCCCAAGCTCGACGCCCCCGAGGCGCGGGCGCGTAAGCTGCTGCCGGACGTCAGCCTGGAGGAGCTGCTGATGTCCATGGCCGAAGTGCTGCGCCGTGGCGATATGTTTGAAAGCCACCAGGTCAGCCGCGAGGCGCTGTCCACCCGCGAGCGCATGAGCGATGTGCTCGAACGCCTCAAGGGCGGCGGTTTCGTGCCCTTTGTCGAGCTGTTCACCGCCGAGGAAGGGCGCCTGGGTGTGGTGGTGACCTTTATGGCGGTGCTTGAACTGGTCAAGGAATCCCTGGTCGAGCTGGTGCAGAATGACGCCTTTGCACCCATCCATGTGCGGGCGCGAGCCGAATAACGAGCCAAATCCATGAACCTGAACGAACCCCGCGAGCTGGCGCCCCTGCTTGAAGCCTTTCTGCTGGCCTCGGGAAAACCCCAATCCCTGGAACGCCTGTTCGAGCTGTTTGAAGAGGGCGAGCGGCCCGAGCCGCCGGTATTCAAGAAAGCCCTGACCCTGCTGGCCAAGTCCTGCGAGGGGCGTGCCTTCGAGCTTAAAGAGGTGGCCTCGGGCTATCGCTTGCAGATCCGCGAGAAATTCTCGCCCTGGGTCGGCCGCTTGTGGGAAGAGCGGCCGCAGCGTTACTCGCGGGCGATGCTGGAAACCATGGCGCTGATCGCTTATCGCCAGCCGATCACCCGGGGCGAAATCGAGGACGTGCGCGGCGTGGCGGTCAACAGCCACATCGTCAAGACCTTGCTGGAGCGCGAGTGGATCCGCATCGTCGGCTACCGCGACGTGCCCGGTAAACCGGCGATGTTCGCCACCACCAAGGGCTTTCTCGACCACTTCAACCTGAAGAACCTCGACGACCTGCCGCCCCTGGCCGAGCTGCGCGAGTTGGAGCCCGACCCGGTCCTGGACTTCGACGACGCCCCTGTGCCCCAGGCCCTGCAGGCCTTGGCCGACGCCAGCGCCGAGGCGGACGAACCCAAGGACGAAACCAGTTTCCACACCCTGTTGCTGGAACTGGACTCGATGGAAGAGGGGATCAAGACCGATTTCGACGACTTGCTGCGCGATGGCGCGGGCGAGGCGCAGGCCGAGGTGGACGTGGCTGAAGTTGAACATCCGGCCCCGGCCCAAACGCCACAGGCGCAGGAAGACGACGTGCTGGGCGTGGCTCAGGCCCGGGAACAACTCCTGGCCGCCGTCGCCGCCCTGGAGCAACCCAAACCCCAGCTGAGCGACGAAGAAGCCGAAGCCTTGGCGCTGGCCGAAGCTATCGAAAACGAACGACGCCAGTTCGACGACGAATGACCTCCATGACCTCAACCAAAGACCCGTGCATCAGCGTCTGCAAGTTCAGCGACGATATCTGCGTGGGCTGCGGGCGTAGCAAGCGGGAAATCAAGGCCTGGAAGAAACTCGACAAGGCCGGCAAACGCGCGATCCTCGCCGACGCCGCGCTGCGTCTGCTGGCCCTCAAGGCCACCGGCCGGCGGAAAAGCAAATAAGCCGGCGCTTATCCACTAGTCTGTGATGCGCATAGGCCTGCATGGGCGTATGATTCGCGACCCTTTGGCGATCCCTTCGCCAGACGACCAGATTCCAACGCTTCAGGCCAGGCCTGAACAGACCACACCGGGAGGTGCCCAGATGAGTATCAACGACCAGAAAGACGACCAGGAAATCGGCCCCGCAGGCGAAAAACTGCAGAAGGTATTGGCCCGTATCGGCGTCGGTTCGCGCCGCGACGTCGAAGCCTGGATCAGCCACGGCCGCATCAAGGTCAACGGCAAAGACGCCACCCTGGGGCTGCGCGTTGACATGCACGACGCCATCACCATCGACGGCAAAGTCATCAAGCGCGAAGAGGCTGCCGAATCGGTGCGCCGCGTCATCATGTACAACAAGCCCGATGGCGAGATCTGCACCCGCGACGACCCGGAAGGCCGCCCGACGGTGTTCGACAAGATGCCGCGCCCTAAAGAAGGCCGCTGGATCAACATCGGTCGCCTCGACATCAACACCACGGGCCTGTTGATGTTCACCACCGACGGTGAGCTGGCTAACCGCCTGATGCACCCCTCCTATGAGATGGACCGTGAGTACGCGGTGCGTGTGCGTGGTGAAGTCGACGACGAGATGATCGAACGCCTGAAGGCGGGCGTGGTGCTCGAAGACGGCCCGGCCAAGTTCACCGACATCAAGCAAGCGCCGGGTGGCGAAGGCTTCAACCACTGGTACCACTGCGTGGTGATGGAAGGCCGCAACCGCGAAGTGCGGCGCCTGTGGGAATCCCAGGGCCTGGTGGTCAGCCGCCTCAAGCGCGTGCGTTTCGGCCCGGTGTTCCTCAACTCCGACCTGCCGATGGGCCGCTGGCGCGAAATGAGCCAGTACGAGGTGGACATCCTCGCCGCCGAAGTGGGCCTGACCCCCGTGGCCATGCCGCAGATGAACGCCAAGAGCAAAGACAAGCTTGAGCGGATGCAGCGTAAGTCGTCCCGCCCGGTGGGCAAGAGCGAGCGTCTGCGCACGCTGCGCCCGGTGGCCGGAACGCCGGCGACTGGGCCACGCCCAAGCCGCGAGCCGCAGATCGAAGGCGAGCGGCCGGCCCGCAAGCCCGCGCCACGCCAGGACGGCGAACGCGCACCACGCCCAGCCAAGGGCCGCGGTGCCCCGGCAACCGGGCGCGGCACGCCGGTGGCCGATCGTCCCGCCGACACCAAACGCCCGGCCAAGCCAGGTGCCAAGCGCCCAGGCATTGCCCTGGTCGACCGCGACGCACCGTCCGGCAAGCGCCGCGGCGCACCGGCAGGCTCCGGCCAGCGCCCGGGGTTTGGGCGTAAGAAGCCTTGAGGGCAGCGGCTAGGGTTTAGCGGCAAGCGGCAAGAGAGAGCGCCAACCTTTGGGTTGGCGTTTTTTTTGGGCTGGCGCAATGGCTTTTGCCAGCCAGATATGTTCTCCGGTGGGGCACTTCCCCTCTGTGGGCTGGGTCCGGGCGGCGATCCGAGGTTGGCGCTGGTATACCCGGCAGTGATATTGGCCGAACTGGCGCCATCGCGAGCAGGCTCGCTCCCACGGGTGTGGGCGATGGAAAGTTATCGTGACGCCCCGTAAAGGCTGCTTGACGAAGCTCCCCGCGCTGCCAGGTCGCTGCGGCATTTGCGCGCAGCTGTAAGCAAAAGCTGCCAGATATGACCTTCAGTAAAGTTCCGCGCCGCTCGGGCGTGCTTGTTTCACCGGGCCTTCCCCGGTCTGATGCGCGCTAAGCCTGGTGTGCAGGCATATAACAAGAAGGAGGCGCAATGAACGCCGTGTATCCATTTCCTCTCTCCCCGTGGGGCCGCTCGTGCGTGGCTCCCGTCCCCGGCTCGCAAGGGCCTGACTGCGTTTTTGCAGGTGCCCGAGGCTGTCGTGGCGCCCACAGGCAATCCCGGCAAGGGCCGCGCTGATTTAGCGAGGCCTGGCAACAGGGGGTTACAGGTGTACAATGCGCCGCGTTTTAGCTGTGACCCTCTGCGTTTTCGCCAAAACTCAGGCTACCCGCCTTGGTAACTCCGCCGCGCCACAAGCGTGACGGGTTCGATTTCGTCACAGATAAAAACAAACAGGTGACGTATGACCGTTAGAAAAACGTTGGATTCCTGGTGCCTGCGCTGGGGTTTGAGTCGCTTCTCTGTCAGCGGCGACGTGAAGCGATCCTCATCAAACCTTGCGTGAGACTCTTTCCATGAGTGGACAAAATGCCCCTTCAGGCGAACTGAAACGCGGCCTGAAAAATCGTCATATTCAACTGATCGCCCTCGGTGGCGCGATCGGTACAGGCTTGTTCCTGGGCTCGGCGGGCGTGCTGAAATCGGCCGGCCCTTCGATGATCCTGGGCTACGCGATCTGCGGTTTCATCGCGTTCATGATAATGCGCCAACTGGGCGAAATGATCGTCGAGGAGCCGGTGGCCGGCTCGTTCAGCCACTTCGCCCATAAGTACTGGGGCGGTTTCGCCGGCTTCCTGTCGGGCTGGAACTGCTGGATTCTCTACATCCTGGTGGGCATGTCGGAGCTGACCGCGGTCGGCAAGTACGTGCACTACTGGTGGCCGGAGATTCCGACCTGGGCCTCGGCGGCGGTGTTCTTCCTGATGATTAACGCCATCAACCTGGCCAACGTCAAAGTGTTTCTGGTTCGCCATCATCAAGGTGGTGGCCATCGTCGGCATGATCGCCCTGGGCAGCTACCTGCTGGTCAGCGGCAGCGGCGGCCCGCAGGCGTCGGTCAGCAACCTGTGGGAGCACGGCGGGTTCTTTCCCAATGGCGTCAGTGGCCTGGTGATGGCCATGGCGATCATCATGTTCTCCTTCGGCGGCCTGGAAATGCTCGGCTTCACCGCTGCCGAGGCGGACCAGCCCAAAACCGTGATCCCCAAGGCCATCAACCAGGTCATCTACCGCATCCTGATTTTCTACATCGGGGCCCTGGTGGTGCTGCTGTCCCTGACCCCATGGGATAGCCTGCTGGCGACCCTCAATGCCTCCGGCGATGCCTACAGCGGCAGCCCGTTCGTGCAGGTGTTCTCGATGCTGGGCAGCAACACCGCGGCGCACATCCTCAACTTCGTGGTCTTGACCGCAGCCTTGTCGGTGTACAACAGCGGCACCTATTGCAACAGCCGCATGCTCTTGGGCATGGCCGAGCAGGGCGATGCCCCCCGTGCCCTGGCCAAGATCGACAAGCGCGGCGTACCGGTGCGTTCGATCCTGGCCTCGGCCGCGGTGACCTTCGTGGCGGTGCTGCTCAACTACCTGATCCCGCAGCATGCCCTGGAGTTGCTGATGTCCTTGGTGGTGGCCACCCTGGTCATCAACTGGGCGATGATTAGCTACTCGCACTTCAAGTTCCGCCAGCACATGAACCGCACCGCGCAGACGCCGCTGTTCAAGGCCCTGTGGTACCCCTACGGCAACTACGTGTGCCTGGCGTTCGTGGTGTTCATCCTGGGCGTGATGCTGCTGATCCCGGGTATCCAGATTTCCGTCTACGCGATCCCGGTGTGGGTGGTGTTCATGGGTGTCTGCTATTGGATCAAGAACAAGCGCAGCGCACGCCTTGCGCTGGAGGCGGCGGTGCCGGCCATGAAGTAACGGCCCCACACCTCCCGGCAAACCCCCTGTGGGAGCGGGCTTGCTGGCGATAACGGACCTCCAGTCAACCTCAAGGTTGGCTGGCAGGCCGCCATCGCCGGTGGGTCCGCTCCCGCATTCGTTTTACCTGCGGCTCGCGCTATCCTGTGCACCCTTCACCCGGACCCTCTTCCATGCTGGTGATTTCCAACAACGTGCATCTGCCGGATGCCGAGATCGAGTTGACGGCCATTCGCGCCCAGGGCGCGGGTGGGCAGAACGTCAATAAGGTCTCCAGCGCCGTGCACCTGCGCTTTGATATCCCGGCGTCGTCCTTGCCCGAGTTCTACAAGGAGCGCCTGCTGGCGCTGCGTGACAGCCGTATCACCAGTGATGGCGTGCTGATTCTCAAGGCCCAGCAGTACCGCACCCAGGAGCAGAACCGCGCCGATGCCCTGGAACGGTTGGTGGAGTTGATCCACAGCGCCACCAAGGTGGAAAAGAAACGCCGCCCGACCAAGCCCACCCTGGGCTCGAAAAAGCGTCGGCTGGAATCCAAGACCAAACGCGGCAGCATCAAGGCCGGGCGCGGCAAGGTGGATTTTTAGCCATCGGCGCGCAGCCCTGGCTTGCTACAGGGAGGCAGTGTTTTTTCGGGCGTCTACAACGCCTACAAAGGCGCGAGGAGACGGGTGGCGATGAGGGCGGCCAGGGCGTTTTCCGGGGTGCCGAAGCGCTGGAGCAGGGCGGTTTGTTTTTCTGTGCTGAGGCGGCTCCAGATCTCGACCATTTGTTGGGCGGTGTCGATCAATTGGCTGGCCTGGGTGTCGCTGAAGGTATCGGTCATGGGGCGGGGTCCGGCGGGGTTCAGGCGGTGTGGAAAGCGCGTAATACAGCGCTTTCCACACGGTCTGGGTTTCACTCTTCGCTGTCGGCCTTGTGGCTGTCGGCTGCTTCTTTACGCTCGGGCTGTTGGGCGCCGGCTTGTTGCGGGGTTGTCTGCTCAGTCTCGTGCAGGCTTGGGAAGGGGAGATTAGGGATTTCGTGCATCGTCGTCGCTCCTCGCAAGGTCTGTTTTTAAATCGCTGGTAGATCCGCGCTTTTAAAAAGCTTGGGCAGGATACAGCAGCGAAGATGACAAACAGACTTTTATCTTGGTGGGGGAGATGAAAGGGTCAGCGGCCACGGCCGCTGACGATTCAGCTCACGCAGACGTCAGCAATGGCCACGGCCAGCAGGTCCAGGCGTGTGGCGTCGATGCCGGCGACGTTGGCCCGCCCGGAACTGACCATGTACACGCTGTGTTCTTCTCGCAGGCGTTTGACCTGTTCGGCACTGAGGCCGGTGTAGGAAAACATCCCGCGTTGCACGCCGATATGGGCAAAACGTTCGCCCAGGCCGTGTGGCCCCAAGGCCTCCACCAAGCCGCTGCGCAATTGTGCGATGCGCAGGCGCATGGCTTCTACTTCGTCGGCCCACAGGCTTTTCAGCTCGGGGTCGCCGAGGATGGTGGCCACTACTGCGGCGCCGTGATCCGGTGGCGTGGACCACAGGTTACGGGCCAGAAACGCCAGTTGGCTGCGGATATCCAGCAGCTTGTCGGCGCTGCCGGCGCAGACGATCAGCGCGCCGGTGCGGTCGCGGTACAGACCGAAGTTTTTCGAGCAGGAGCTGGTGATAAGCAACTCGGGCAACTCCCGGGCAAACAGGCGCACCGCCCAGGCGTCTTGCTCCAGGCCATCGCCGAAGCCCTGGTAGGCGAAGTCGATCAGCGGCAGCAGTTCGCGGCGGCGCACCACGTCCAGCACCCGGTGCCAGTCGTCCTGGCTCAGGTCGAAACCGGTGGGGTTGTGGCAGCAGGCGTGCAGCAGCACCACGTCGCCCTTGGGGATCAGCTCCAGGGTGGCGAGCATCGCCTCGACGTCGAGGCGGTTGTCGCTGCCTACGTAGGGGTAGTGGCTGACCTTGATGCCGGCCGCCGCGTAGAGGGTTTCGTGGATCGGCCAGGTCGGGTTGCTCAGCCAAATGCCACGGCCCGGCAGGCAATGGGCGATGAAGTCGGCGCTCAGGCGCAAGGCCCCGGTGCCGCCCGGGGTCTGGGTGGCACCGGCGCGTTGCTGGCCGATCAAGGCGTTGTCGGCGCCCAGCACCAGGTCATTGATGACCTTGCCGAACGCCGCATCGCCGTGGCCGCCGATGTAGGTTTTGGTGGTCTGGCGTTCTACCAGGCGCTGCTCGGCGAGTTTCACCGATTGCAGGATGGGCGTCAGGCCCAGGGCATCCTTGTACACGCCCACGCCCAGGTCGAACTTGCGCGGGTTGCTGTCGGCCGCGTAGGCCTCCATCAGGCCCAGGATCGGGTCGCCAGGCACCCGGCCAATGGCATCGAAGTGCATTATTTACGGCCCTCGGCGTCCTTGGCCACGTCATCGGTGCGCGCGGCCATGATGAAGTCGTTGCGGTGCAGGCCTTTGATGGAGTGGCTCCACCAGGTCACGGTAACTTTGCCCCACTCGGTGAGCAGGCCAGGGTGGTGGCCTTCGGCCTCGGAGATTTCGCCCATGGCATTGGTGAAGGCCAGGGCAAATTTGAAGTTCTTGAACAGGAAGACTTTTTCCAGCTGCATCACGCCATCGCGTACTTCGATGTTCCAGTCCGGGATCTGCTTGATAAGGCTCGGCAGTTCTTCGTCGCTGACTTGGGGCGCATCGGCACGGCAGGCTTCGCAATGGGCTTGGTTGAGTGTGTTCATGGTGTATTCCTGAATTCGATTGTTATGGGTGCAGCAGGGGCCGGTTGCCCACGCTAGAGCAAATCGGCCCGTTAAAAAAGACTCACCCGCAGGTGAAAGTCGCGGTTCACGCCGCCTTGGGCGGGAATTTCGGGCTGTGCAGGCCCAGGGCGCGGCCTTGCTGGACCATCCCCATGATGTCTTCGTGGGCCAGGTCGAACAGGCGTTTCATGTTCGGTAGCACGAAATACAGGGGCTGGAGGATGTCGATGCGGTAAGGCGTACGCATCGCTTCGAGTGGGTCGAAGGCTTGGTGCTCGGGCTCGGAGGAGAGGCTGTAGAGGGTCTCCTTGGGCGAGGAGAGGATGCCGCCGCCGTAGATGCGCAGGCCCTCTGGCGTGTCCAGCAGGCCGAACTCGATGGTCATCCAGTACAGGCGCGCCAGGTAGACCCGTTCTTCCTTGCTGGCTTGTAGGCCGAGTTTGCCGTAGGTGTGGGTGAATTCGGCAAACCACGGGTTGGTCAGCAGGGGGCAGTGGCCAAAGATCTCATGAAAAATGTCCGGCTCTTGCAGGTAATCCAGCTCTTGGGGCGTGCGAATAAAGGTCGCCACGGGAAACTGCTTGTTGGCGAGCAATTCAAAGAAGGTCTGGAAGGGAATCAGCGCCGGCACCCGGGCCACTTGCCAACCGGTGGTGGCGCCCAGCACTTGGTTGATTTCGTCCAGTTGTGGGATGCGGTCGTGGGGCAGGGCGAGTTTTTCGATGCCGTCCAGGTATTCCTGGCACGCGCGGCCTTCCAGCAGTTTGAGTTGGCGGGTAATCAGGGTGTTCCACACGGCGTGTTCTTGCTCGCTGTAGTGGATAAAACCCTGCGCATCGGGCTCGCGGGCCACGTAGTGCGTCTGTTTCATGCTGCTCTCCTGCAAGGGATACGTTCTTGTTATGTGCCGCTATGGCTATTACAGATACCGCAGTGGTGAACGGCTTGCAGTGGGGCGTCAGTCTTGGGTGTAGGATAAATCTGGTTTTTTCGTAAAGTAATCGTTACGTTTTGCCAGGCGGCCATCGGCTATGGGGCGTTGCGGGTTTGGAGGGTGGCTCGTTCGTAACGTAATATTTACGACTAAATGTGCGGGTGGCCAAAAAATTTGGCAAACCCGCCTTCCCCCTTCCTGTGGGAGCCTGCTCGCGATAGCGGTGTACTTGACGTTGCGCCATCGCGAGCAGGCTCGCTCCCACAAAGGAGACGGGTTGTTTCTCTCACCTTTGCCAGGCCTTTTTATGCGTATCAAAGTTCATTGCCAGAACCGCATCGGCATCCTGCGCGACATCCTCAACCTGTTGGTGGAATACGGGATCAACGTCGCCCGTGGCGAAGTGGGGGGCGAGCACGGCAACGCCATCTACCTGCTGTGCCCGAACCTGGTGAACCTGCAATTCCAGGCCCTGCGCCCCAAGTTCGAGGGGATTGCCGGGGTGTTTGGGGTCAAGCGTGTGGGCTTGATGCCCAGCGAGCGCCGGCACATGGAGCTCAATGCGCTGTTGGGGGCGCTGGAGTTTCCGGTGCTGTCCATCGACATGGGCGGCTCCATCGTCGCCGCCAACCGCGCCGCCGCGCAATTGCTGGGGGTGCGGGTGGATGAGGTGCCGGGCATTGCCCTGTCGCGCTACGCCGAGGATTTCGACTTGCCGGAACTGGTGCGCGCTAACAAGTCGCGGATCAACGGTTTGCGGGTCAAGGTGCGGGGCGACGTGTTCCTGGCCGATATCGCGCCGTTGCAGTCCGAACACGACGACAGCGAAGCCATGGCCGGCGCCGTGCTTACCCTGCACCGCGCCGACCGCGTCGGCGAGCGCATCTACAACGTGCGCAAGCAGGAGATGCGCGGCTTCGACAGTATTTTCCAGAGTTCCAAAGTGATGGCCGCGGTGGTGCGCGAGGCCCGGCGCATGGCGCCCCTGGATGCGCCGCTGTTGATCGAGGGCGAGACCGGCACCGGCAAGGAACTGCTGGCCCGCGCCTGTCACCTGGCCAGCCCGCGCGGGCAATCGCCGTTGATGGCGCTCAATTGCGCCGGGTTGCCCGAGTCCATGGCCGAGACCGAGTTGTTCGGCTACGGGCCTGGGGCTTTTGAAGGCGCGCGGGCCGAAGGCAAGCTCGGGCTGCTGGAATTGACGGCGGGCGGCACGTTGTTTCTCGATGGCGTAGGGGAAATGAGCCCCCGTTTGCAGGTGAAGTTGCTGCGTTTCTTGCAGGACGGCTGCTTTCGCCGTGTGGGCAGCGATGAGGAGGTTTACCTGGACGTGCGGGTGATCTGCGCCACCCAGCTCGACCTGTCGCAGTTGTGCGCCGCTGGCGAGTTCCGCCAGGACCTCTACCACCGCCTCAACGTGCTGTCGCTGCATATCCCGCCGCTGCGCGAGTGCCTCGATGGCTTGGAACCGTTGGTGGAACACTTTCTCGACCAGGCCAGCCGCCAGATCGGCTGCGCCTTGCCGGCCCTGGCCCCGGCGGCGATGGAGCGGTTGCGCCACTACGACTGGCCGGGCAACGTGCGGCAACTGGAGAACGTGCTGTTCCAGGCGGTTTCGCTGTGCGAGGGCGGGGTGGTCAAGGCCGAGCATATCCGCCTGCCGGATTACGGCGTGCGCCAGCCCCTTGGCGATTTTTCCCTGGAGGGCGGTTTGGACGCGATTGTCGGCCGCTTCGAGAAAGCCGTGCTGGAGCGCTTGTACGCCGACCACCCGAGCAGCCGGCAACTGGGCAAGCGTTTGGGGGTGTCCCACACGACCATTGCCAACAAGTTGCGTGAGTACGATTTGGGTAAGTGATTGGGGAGCCGCCATCGCGAGCAGGCTCGCTCCCACAGAGGAAAGATCAAAATCCCCCCACACCACTGTTCAACTGTGGGAGCGGGCCTGCCCGCGATGAGGCCGGTACAGCCGATGCCCCTCTAGCGTTTGCAAGGCCGCCATCGCGGGCGGGCCCGCTCCCACAAAAAAACCGGCAACGCGGCCCCTGTGGGAGCGGGCCCTCACAAACCCTTGCACAGTGGGCCTCAGAGCGGTAAATGCCGGCTCAGCAGCGCCCGCAGGGCCGCCGGTTTCACCGGTTTGGCCAGGTAGTCCAGGCCGGCGGCGTGGACTTGGGCGATCATTTCCGGGCGCCCGTCCGCGCTGATGACCACGCCGGGCACCGGTTCGCCCAGTTCGGTGCGCAGCCAGGCCATCAGCCCGGTGCCGGTTTCGCCGTCGTCCAGGTGATAGTCCACCAGCGCCAGGTGCGGGCGCAGCCCATCGTTTATCAGTGCCGCGCATTCTTCGCGGTTACGCGCCGTCCAGACTTGGCAGCCCCAGCGCGTCAGCAGGCTGTTCATGCCGATCAGGATGCTGTCTTCGTTGTCCACGCATAGCACCCGCGCGCCATTGGGCAGTTGGCCGTTTTGCTCGGCGACTTTCGCCGGTGCGCTGGCCTGGCTGCGGGCCAAGGGCACGCTGACGCTAAAGAGGCTGCCCTTGCCCGGCCAGGAGCGCACTTGCAGGCTATGCCCCAGCACGCGGCATAGGCCGTCGGCAATCGCCAGGCCCAGGCCCAGGCCTTTTTCGGCGCGGGTCTGGTGGCTGTCCAAACGCTTGAATTCCTCGAAAATCACCTGCCGCTTGTCTTCCGGAATGCCCGGCCCGCGGTCCCACACTTGCAGGCTCAGCTCATTGCCGCGGCGGCGCACGCCTAGCAGTACCGGGCCTTTGGCGTAGCGGAAGGCGTTGGTGAGGAAGTTTTGCAGGATGCGCCGCAGCAACTTGATATCACTGTCCACGCGTAAACGGCTGCCCCGCAGGCGGAAGGTCATTTGCTGTTCGCGGGCCAGGGCCTGGAACTCGGCGCCCAAGGTGTCGAACAACTCGTTGAGGGCGAAGGGTTTGCGGTCGGGGTTGATCTTGCCGTTTTCCAGGCGGGAAATGTCCAGCAGGTCGCTGATGAGGTCTTCGGCCGAGCGCAGCGAACTGTCCAGGTGCTGCACCAGTTTTTGTGCTTCTGCCGATAAGCCGTCGTCCTGGTGGGAGAGGGCGGCGGAGAACAGCCGCGCAGCGTTCAACGGCTGCATCAGGTCGTGGCTGACGGCGGCCAAAAAGCGCGTTTTGGACTGGTTGGCGGATTCGGCGGTGCCCTTGGCTTCGGTCAGTGCCACGTTGAGTTGGGACAACTCGTGGGTGCGCTCGGTGACCCGTCGCTCCAGGCCTTCGTTGGCTTCGGTGAGGGCTTGCTCGGCTTCGCGGAACGCGGTGATGTCGGTAAAGCTCATGACGAAACCGCCGCCGGGCATGGGGTTGCCGATCAACTCGATCACCCGGCCATTGGGGAACAAACGTTCGGAGGTGTGGGCACGGCCCTGGCGCATCCAGTGCAGGCGGCGGGCCACATGCACTTGCGCCTCGCCCGGGCCGCATAGGCCGCGTTCGGCGTTGTAACGGATGATGTCGGCAATCGGCCGGCCCACGCTAATCAGGCCTTCGGGGTAGTTGAACAGCTCCAGGTAGCGGCGGTTCCAGGCCACCAGTTTCAGCGATTGGTCGACCACGCTGATGCCTTGGGTGATGTTCTCGATCGCCCCTTGCAGCAGGGCGCGGTTGAATTGCAGCACCTCCGAGGCTTCGTCGGCGATGCGCACCACATCTTCGAGCTGCATTTCCCGCCCTTCGATGGCGGCTTTCACCACCGCCCGGGTCGAGGAGGCACCGAGCACGCCGGCCAGCAGGCGTTCGGTATGGGCGATCCATTCGCCATCGGCGTTCTGGTTGGGGTTGAAGCCTTTGCCCTGGCGATAGGCGAAGCGGATAAAACTCTGCCGCGCGCGCTCTTCGCCGACGAAGCGGGCGGCGAGGCTCAGCAGGTCGTTGATCTGTACCGCGAGCATGGAGCGGGCGTTGGGCCGCGCGTGGATTTCCTGGCCGATAAAACGCCCGGCCTGCCAGTGCTCCGAAACCCGGGTGCGCGACAGCACCGAGACCCAGGCGAACAGGGTGAAGTTGCCCGCCAGCGACAGCACCACGCCTTGGGTTAGCGGGGTGATCGGCAGGTTCAGCGGGTTGCCATGCAGCCACGCCAGCCCGGGGAAGGTACTCAGCGACCAGCCCAGGCTGTGGGCGGCGATCGGCAGCACCAGGGTGTAGAACCACAGGAAGGTGCCCGCCGCCAAACCGGCGAACACGCCGCGGCGGTTGGCCTGTTTCCAGTACAGCGCGCCGAGCATCGCCGGGGCCAGTTGGGTGACGGCGGCGAAGGCGATCTGGCCGATGGTCGCCAGGCTTGCGGTCGAGCCCAGCAGGCGATAGCTGACGTAGGCCAGCAGCAGGATCACCACGATGCTGACCCGGCGCACCGAGAGCATCCAGTGGCGGAACACCTCGAACGGGCGCTCGGCGTTTTTGCGCCGCAGTAGCCAGGGCAACAGCATGTCGTTGGACACCATGGTGGACAGCGCCACGCTGGCCACAATCACCATGCCGGTGGCCGCCGAGGCACCGCCGATAAACGCCAGCAGGGCCAGCGCCGGGTGGGCCTGGGCCAGGGGCAGGCTGATGACGAAAGAGTCAGGCAGCACCGAACTGGGCAACAGCATTTGCCCGGCCAGGGCAATCGGCACCACGAACAGCGCGGCGAGGGCGAGGTAGGCGGGGAACACCCATTTGGCCAGGCGCAGGTCCGCCGGCTCGATGTTTTCCACCACCGTGACGTGGAACTGCCGGGGCAGGCAGATGATGGCCATCATCGCTACGCCGGTCTGTACCACCATGGAGGGCCAGTTGATGGTTTCCTTCCAGTACTGCTCCAGACGCGGGGCCAGCATGGCTTGGTCGAAGAGGTCATCGAAACCGTCGTAGAGGCCGTAGGTGACAAAGGCGCCGACGGCCAGAAACGCGAACAGCTTGACCAAAGATTCAAAGGCAATCGCCAGCACCATGCCCCGGTGGTGCTCGGTGGCGTCCAGGTTGCGCGTGCCGAAAACGATGGTGAACAGGGCCAAAATCAGCGACACGATCAGCGCGGTGTCCTGGGCGCGGGTGCCCATGGCGTCGGCACCGGCGCCGATCAACAGGTTCACGCCGAGCACGATGCCCTTGAGTTGCAGGGCGATGTAGGGCAGCACGCCCACCAGGCAGATCAACGCCACCACCACCGCCAGGGATTGGGATTTGCCATAGCGCGCGGCGATGAAGTCGGCGATGGAGGTGATGTTCTCTTGCTTGCTAATCATCACCATTTTTTGCAGCACCCAGGGCGCCAGCACCAGCAACAGGATCGGCCCCAGGTAGATCGGCAGGAACGACCACAATTGCTCGGCAGCCTGGCCCACGGCCCCGAAGAAGGTCCAACTGGTGCAATAGACCGCCAGCGACAGGCTATATACCCAGGCGCGCACTCGCGGCGGCAGGGGTTTGCTGCGCCGGTCACCGTAGAAGGCGATGGCGAACATGATGGCCATATAGGCCAGGGCGACGGCGGCAATCAGCCCGCTGGACAACGACATGGAAGCTCCCGGCAAAAGACACCGGGCCTCAAGCCCGGTCGGACAGTCTCGCACGGCCCCGGGCGTTCGTCAGTCTCGACCAAGGTCTCAGCGCGGTGTGGTGTCGCAGCGCTCTGGCCGGTGCGGTGTCGAGTAATTAGTAGCACAATGCCCGGCCCGGTTTCCTTCTTACTCGGCAGGCTTATTCATGCGCGTCATCCGTAGCAAATCCTTCATCGGCGAGCGCCCCTGGGCGGCGTTGGATATCGCCACCATGAACGGCATCACCACGCGCCTGCACTGGACCGACCAGCCTTATAAATGGCACATCAACGATGGCCAGGAAGTCTTCGTGGTACTCGACGGGCAAGTCGAGATGCACTATCGCGAGCAGGGCGTGGAACAACGGGTGATGCTGGACGTGGGGGACATTTTCTACGCCACTGTCGGCACCGAGCACGTGGCCCATCCACAGGGCGTGGCGCGGGTGCTGGTGGTGGAGAGCGAGGGCAGTGTGTAGGGCATATAGGTAAAACAGATAACAGTTAGAGAAATTACCCGTTATATAGATATTCGATTCGGGTCTAGCATGGGCGCTACCTCATCAGAGCAGCGGAGTCGCCCATGACGTGCCCCAATACCCTGGCTCGCAGCTATCGCCCGCTGCGCCATTTGCCCCATCCGCGCGAAGCCATTCGCCAATTCACCCCTAACTGGTTCGCCGCCACCATGGGCACCGGCGTGCTGGCCTTGGCGCTGGCGCAACTGCCGTTGCCTCTGGCGGGCCTGCACGCGGTGGCCGAGGGCCTGTGGTGGCTGACCATCGCCCTGTTCGTGCTATTTTCGGCGCTGTACGCCGCCCGTTGGTGGCTGTTCTTCGACGAAGCACGGCGAATTTTCGGCCATTCCACCGTATCGATGTTCTTCGGCACCATCCCCATGGGCCTGGCCACCATCCTTAATGGCCTGTTGTTGTTCGGCCTGCCACGCTGGGGTGCAGGCGTCGTGCCGCTGGCCGAGGCGATCTGGTGGCTGGACGTGGCCATGGCCCTGGCCTGCGGGGTGTTGATCCCGTTTCTGATGTTCACCCGCCAGGAGCACAGCATCGACCAGATGACCGCAGTCTGGCTGCTGCCAGTGGTGGCGGCGGAAGTGGCGGCGGCCAGCGGGGGCCTGCTGGCGCCGCACCTGGCCGATGCCCACGGGCAATTCGTGATGCTGGTGACCAGTTACGTGCTGTGGGCGTTTTCTCTGCCGGTGGCGTTCAGCATCCTCACCATCCTGGTGCTGCGCATGGCCCTGCACAAACTGCCCCACGAGAGCATGGCGGCGTCGAGTTGGCTGGCCCTGGGGCCGATCGGCACCGGCGCTTTGGGCATGCTGCTGCTGGGCGCCGATGCCCCGGCGATCTTTGCCGCCAACGGCTTGCCCGGTATCGGTGAAATCGCCGCCGGGCTGGGGCTGGTGGCGGGGATCACGCTGTGGGGGCTGGGCCTTTGGTGGATGCTCATCGCCGTGCTGATTACCCTCAAGTACCTGCGCAGCGGTATTCCCTTCAACCTGGGCTGGTGGGGCTTCACCTTCCCGCTCGGGGTGTATGCCCTGGCCACCCTGAAACTGGCCGAGACCCTGCACCTGGGCTTTTTCAGCGTGGTCGGCTGCCTGCTGGTGGCGGCGCTGGCGCTGATGTGGCTGGTGGTGGCCACCCGCACCGTGCAAGGGGCTTATCGCGGTGAGTTGTTCGTCTCGCCTTGCCTGGCCGGTTTGCCCCGCTAGAACGCCGGGGGGTTGGCGAAGTGTGTGGCTTGGGCCAGTATTCGACCCTCTAATAAGGCATCCAAGCCACTCAGGGACATGGACGATGAGTCACCCTTCGCAGTTCACCTTGCTTCGCACGCGGCGTTTCTTGCCGTTTTTCATCACGCAGTCCCTCGGGGCGTTCAACGACAACATTTTCAAGCAGTCGCTGATCCTCGCCATCCTCTACAAATTGGCCATCGAGGGCGACCGCTCGATCTGGGTCAACCTGTGCGCGTTGCTGTTTATCCTGCCGTTTTTTCTGTTCTCGGCGCTGGCCGGGCAGTTTGGCGAAAAGTTCGCCAAGGACGCGTTGATCCGCCTGATTAAACTCGGCGAAATCGCCATCATGGCCGTCGGCGCGGTGGGTTTTCTGTTCAATCACCTGTGGCTGATGCTCCTGGCGCTGTTCGCCATGGGCACCCACTCGGCGCTGTTCGGCCCGGTGAAGTACTCGATCCTGCCCCAGGCCCTGCGCGAAGAGGAGCTAGTGGGCGGCAATGGCTTGGTGGAAATGGGCACCTTTTTGGCGATCCTGGCGGGCACCATCGGTGCTGGCGTGATGATGTCGTCGACCCAGTACGCCCCCGTCGTTGCCACGGCCATTATCGCGGTGGCGGTGTTGGGCTACCTGGCCAGCCGCGCTATTCCGAGGGCTGCGGCCTCTACGCCTGACCTGCGCCTCAACTGGAACATCTTCAGCCAGTCCTGGGCCACCTTGCGCCTGGGCCTGGGGCAGACGCCTGCCGTGTCTCGTTCGATTGTCGGCAACTCGTGGTTCTGGTTTGTCGGCGCGATCTACCTGACGCAGATCCCGGCCTACGCCAAAGAGTGGCTGCACGGCGATGAAACCGTGGTCACCCTGATCCTCACGGTGTTTTCGGTGGGCATCGCCCTGGGTTCGATGCTTTGCGAGAAACTTTCGGGGCGCAAAGTGGAAATCGGCCTGGTGCCGTTCGGCTCCTTTGGCCTGACGGTATTTGGCTTGCTGCTGTGGTGGCACTCCGGCGGTATCCCGGCCAGCGCCTCGGGCCACGACTGGCTCACCGTGCTGGGCTTCGGCCAGGCCTGGTGGGTGTTGGTGGATATCCTCGGGCTGGGGGTTTTCGGCGGCTTCTATATTGTGCCGCTGTACGCTTTGATCCAGTCGCGTACCGCCGAAAACGAGCGGGCGCGGGTGATTGCCGCCAACAACATCCTCAATGCCTTGTTCATGGTGGTCTCGGCGATTGTCTCGATCGTGCTGCTGAGCCTGGCGAAGCTGTCGATCCCCCAGCTGTTTTTGGTGGTGTCGCTGCTCAACGTCGCGGTCAATGCTTACATCTTCAAAATCGTCCCCGAGTTCAGCATGCGCTTCCTGATCTGGCTGCTGAGCCATTCCATGTACCGAGTCGAGCATCGCAACCTGGAGCAGATACCCGACGATGGCGCGGCGCTGTTGGTGTGCAATCACGTGTCCTTTGTCGATGCCTTGCTCATTGGTGGGGCGGTGCGTAGGCCGATTCGCTTTGTTATGTACTACAAAATCTACAACCTGCCGGTGCTGAACTTTATCTTCCGCACCGCCGGGACCATTCCGATTGCCGGGCGGCAGGAAGATATCCAGATCTACGAAAAGGCTTTCACCCGGATCGCCCAGTACCTCAAGGACGGCGAACTGGTGTGCATCTTTCCCGAAGGCAAGTTGACCTCGGACGGTGAGATCAGCGAGTTCAAGGGCGGGCTGACGCGGATTCTCGAAGAAACCCCGGTGCCGGTGATTCCGTTGGCGTTGCAGGGGTTGTGGGGCAGCTTCTTCAGCCGCGACCCGGGCAAGGGCTTTTTCCACCGCATCTGGTCACGGGTGACGCTGGTGGCTGGGCAACCGGTGCCGGTTGCGGACGCCGCGCCTGAGCATCTGCGCGAGTTGGTGGGCGGGTTGCGCGGTAGCCTGCGCTAGGTTTTCGGCGCATACAAAAACGCCCGCGATTGCGGGCGTTTTCATGCCTGGCTACTTAGCTGGCGCTGACTTTCAACCCCACCAGCCCGGCGATAATCAACGCCACGCTGGCCAGGCGAAACAGCGCCATGGATTCGCCGAACAGGATGATCCCGGCGATTACCGTGCCGATTGCGCCGACCCCGGTCCAGATGGCGTAGGCCGTGCCCAGGGGCAACTCCTTCATGGCCAGCCCCAACAAACCGAGGCTGATGGCCATCGCGACGATGGTCAGTGCCGTGGGCAGCGGGCGGCTGAAGCCGTCGGTGTACTTCAGACCGACGGCCCAGCCCACTTCAAAAAGACCGGCGAAAAACAGAATGATCCAGGACATGATGCCCCCCTATCCAATGGTGGGGTCGTCCCCGGATTGAACGTTCGATAGAGCCGCGGGGTCGTCCCCGCGGTGGGTCGTATGGTGCCCGGCATTAATCCAGGGGGCAAGTTGGCCTAGATTCCCTGAGGCGTCTCTTCGCCGCCAAGGGCTTCGACCAGGGCCGGGAGGAACTCGCCGAAGGTCAGCATCATCAGGGTGAAACTGGCGTCCTGTTGGCCCAGGGCATCGTCGCCGCCGTCCTGTTCGGCCTGGTCTTGCAACAGGTCCTCGAATTTCAGGCGCTTGACCACCATTTTGTCGTCCAGCATGAACGACAGCTTGTCCTGCCAGGCCAGGGACAACTGGGTCACGACTTTGCCCGTGCTCAGGTGCAACTGGATTTCTTCGCCGGTCAGGTCCTGGCGCTTGCAGCGCACGATGCCGCCGTCTTCGTGGGTGTCGCGCAGCTCGCACTCGTCGAGGACGAAGAAATCGTCCGCGGCTTTCTGGGTCTTGACCCAGTCGGTAAGGGTGGCGCTTGGCGCAACCTTGACGGTCAACGGGCGCACCGGCAGGGAGCCGATCACTTCACGCAGGGTCGAGAGCAGGTCTTCGGCGCGCTTGGGGCTGGCGGAGTTGACGAGGATCAGGCCCTGTTTCGGCGCAATCGCGGCAAAGGTGGACGAGCGACGGATAAAGGCGCGGGGCAGGAAGGCCTGGATGATTTCATCCTTGAGCTGGTCGCGTTCCTTCTTATAGACCTTGCGCATTTGCTCGGCTTCGATCTCGTCGACTTTTTCCTTCAAGGCATCGCGCACCACGCTACCCGGCAGGATGCGTTCTTCCTTGCGTGCGGCGATCAACAGGAAATCCTGGCTGACGTGGACAAGCGGGGCGTCTTCGCCCTTGCCGAACGGCGCGACGAAACCGTAGGTGGTCAACTCCTGGCTTGCACAGGCACGGGCCGGTTTGGTCGCCAGTGCAGTTTCCAACGCCTCGGCATCAAAAGGCAGATCTTGGGTCAGGCGATAGATAAGCAGGTTCTTGAACCACATGGGGCGGGTCTCTCCTTTATACAAAGGTGCGCATTATTCGCTTCCAATTCCGATAGGCCAACCCTTCGCTAAGCCTTTGGAAGGCCTGAAAAAATTATTTTAAAAAGTGCTTGCCAGAGTAGGGGGTGCTCCGTAGAATGCGCGCCACACCGAACGTGAAGGGTGATTAGCTCAGCTGGGAGAGCGTCTGCCTTACAAGCAGAATGTCGGCGGTTCGATCCCGTCATCACCCACCATTCGCATTCAGTGTTACGCGCAGCGGTAGTTCAGTCGGTTAGAATACCGGCCTGTCACGCCGGGGGTCGCGGGTTCGAGTCCCGTCCGCTGCGCCATATTC
>RCMZ01000190.1_pt1 | contig 46525 bp, 35 predicted proteins | sample 2041141 | NCBI WGS metagenome assembly RCMZ01 (sample SAMN09708263, study PRJNA481090) | Wastewater metagenome, whole genome shotgun sequencing project. | biome: sewage; isolation source: Davis station wastewater (DW) | place: Antarctica: Davis Station | collected 2010-03-01 | reverse complement strand
GGCGTGCGCGGTTCGCTGGCCAAGACCATCATCGCCCGCCACAAGCTGCAGGACGGCAAGTCGCCGCAGAAATACGGCATCGGCCTGAAGGAGTTGTGGCAGGTGCCTGCGGAGCAGCACCAGCCGGGTCTGGCCCAGCACTCGACCGGCTGGCCGCTGGACGAGCACACGGGCGGCGGCAGCTTCCTGTACCACTTCGGCGACCGCTACGTCGCCGTCGGCTATGTGGTCCACCTGAACTACAAGAACCCGTTCCTGTCGCCGTTCGATGAGTTCCAGCGCTTTAAACACCACCCCTCGGTCGCGCCGCATCTGGAAGGCGGCACGCGCATTTCGTACGGTGCGCGCGCCATCACCGAGGGCGGCCTGCAGTCGATTCCGAAGCTGGCCTTCCCCGGCGGCGCGCTGATCGGCTGTTCGGCGGGCTTCGTGAACGTGCCGCGCATCAAGGGCAGCCATAACGCCATGAAGACCGGCATGCTGGCCGCCGACGCTGCATACGATGCGGTGCAGGCCGGGCGTGAAGGCGATGTGCTGAACGAATACCAGACCGCCTTTGAGCGCAGCTGGGTCTATAAAGAGCTGGCGCTCGTGCGGAACGCCAAGCCGCTGCTCAGCAAGTTCGGCACGACCCTGGGCGGGGCGCTGGGCATGTTCGATATGTGGTGCCGCACCTTGCTGGGCGGCTGGTCGCCGATCCCGACCCTGAAGCACGAGAAGACCGACGCCGCCTCGACCGAGCTGGCGGCCAAGCACAAGCCGATCACCTATCCCAAGCCGGACGGCAAGCTGTCGTTCGACAAGCTGTCGTCGGTGTTCATCTCGAACACCAACCACGCCGAGGAACAGCCCGCGCACCTGAAGCTGCTGGACCCGTCCAAGCCGATCAACGTCAACCTGCCCAAATATGGCGAACCGGCGCGGCTGTACTGCCCGGCGGGCGTCTATGAGGTGCTGTATGACGAGGACGGCCGGTCCAATCCGCGCTTCCAGATCAACGCCCAGAACTGCGTCCATTGCAAAACCTGCGACATCAAGGACCCGTCGCAGAACATCGTCTGGACCACGCCCGAAGGCGGCGGCGGTCCCAACTATCCGAACATGTGAGGAAAACAGGGCAGGGGGCGAACGATCCGCCCCTTGCCCGTCGCATGAAAACCGTGAAGGGTCGGCGGATGACCACCTGCCGTTCGCGCCTGTTCGCCGCCTCTCTCACCGTTCTCGCCCTGGCGCTGGCCGGGCAGGCCGTGGCGCAGGAAACCCCTGCATCGGCCCCTGCCGTTCCGGCACAAGCTGAACCGACGCAGGCCGAATTCGTTGATCCGGCTGCCGCCCCGGCGGACGAGGAAGAGCCGCTCCCCCACATCATCATCGCCGAGACCACCCCGCCGATCCCTGAGGTCTGGGCGCCGATCCCGACGGACGCCATGGGCCGCAGCGCCTATGGTCTGTATCTGGCCGGTCGTTTGGCCTTGATGCGGGGGGATGGGGACATCGGGGCCGATCTGCTGGCGCGGGCCAATGAACTGGCGCCGGAGCAGCCGCGCGTGCGCGAACAGGCCTTCACCTCCGCCCTGTTGACCGGGGACATGGATGTGGCGGCGCGTCTGGCCCCGGCTTCAGGTTCGGCCTCCGCCGCCTTTGTCGAAGGCGGGCGTCTGGTGCGGGCGGTGCAGGATTTCGTCCACGGTCATCCGGCGGCGGCCAATGCGGCGTTGGAGATGCAGCCCATCGGCGTGCCGCACGCGCGGGCGGGACTGATGGTGTCGCCCTGGATCGCAGCGGCGGCGGGCGACTGGGCCCGCGCCCTGGCTCCGGCCCCGACCGCTGGCGACGCCCTGACCCTGTCCTTCGCCCGTCAGAACCGGGCCATGCTGCTGGAGCGCCGCCGCGATTACGCAGAGGCCGAGGTTGAGCTGAAGACCCTGTCGGAAATCCCCTCGGTCGGCATCCTGTTCAAACGCCCGTATGGCGAGTTTCTGGAGCGGCGCGGGCGAGCGGACGAGGCCAAGGCCGTCTATGAGGCCGCTGCGACGGGGGCGAACCCCGATTTCGGCGCGTTGAAGGCGTTGGAGCGGATGCGCAATCGCGGGCGTCCGCCGGCATTGCCGAGCCTGCGCGAAGGCGCAGCCGAGGCCCTGACCGCCGCCGCCGCCCAGGCGGCCGCGGAGCGCGGCAACGAGTTCGCCGCCGTCTATCTGCGTCTGGCCTTGAACCTGAGCGACAGCGGCTCCACCCGGCTGCAACTGGCCGGGGTGCTGGACCGGGCGGGGCTGAAGGCGGCCTCGCGCGCCGCCCTGTCGCAGGTCGGGCCTCAGGACCCGGCCCTGTACGCCGCCGCGCGCGCCCAGCTGGCGCTGAACCTGGAAGACAACAACCAGCCTGACGAAGCCCTGGCCGCCCTGCGCCAGGCCGCCGCCGCCGCGCCGGATGACCCCCGGATCGCCCTGATCCTGTCCAGCCAGCTGACGCAGTTGAAACAGTATGACGAGGCGCTGGCCCTGCTGAACGGCCCCTTGCTGAACACGGCGGATCAAGGCGCGCAGATCCACTTCCTGCGCGGCGCGGTGTTCGAAGCGCTGAATCGTGTGCCGCAAGCCGAGGCCGAGCTTTGGGCCGCGCTTCAGCAGGACCAGGAAAACGCCAATACGCTGAACTATCTGGGCTATCTCTGGGTGGACAAGGGGCTGCGTGTCGAACAGGGGGCCGAGATGATCGCCCGCGCCCACGCCCTTGATCCTGAGAACGGCAATATCCAGGACAGCCTGGGCTGGGCCCAGTTCAAGCAAGGGCAGTTCGCAACCGCCGTCGAAACCCTGGAGCAGGCGGTCGACAAAGAGCCTGCCAACGCCGAGATCAATGATCATCTGGGCGACGCCTACTGGCGCGTGGGTCGCGAGCGTGAAGCCCGCTGGCTGTGGAACCGCGTCCTGACACTGGACCCCGACGCCGAGCGCAAGGCCGAGGTCGAACGCAAGCTGGAGAACGGACTGGACGGCGCAGCCGCAGGCGCGGCGCAATAAATCATGGCGATCAAGGCCCTGGCTCCGGCCAAGATCAATCTGTTCCTGCATGTCGGGGCGGTGGATGCGGAGAACTATCATCCGTTGTCCAGTCTGGTCGCCTTTGCTGATGTCGGCGATCTGATCACGGTGGAGCGGGCCGAGCGGCTGTCGCTTACCGTCGCCGGTCCGTTCGGCGCGGGGCTGGCGGCCGAGCCTGACAATCTGATCCTGCGCGCTCTGCGGCGGCTGGGGCAGGCGACGGGCGACGGTGAGCCGCCCTTGAAGATCACGCTGGACAAGCGTCTGCCCATCGCCGCCGGTCTGGGCGGCGGGTCGTCTGACGCCGGGGTGGCTCTGAAGCTGGCCCGGCAGGTTCTGGGGCTGGATGTGTCGGACGACGCGCTGGAGGCTGTGGCGGGCGTCATCGGCGCCGATGGCCCCATGTGTCTGCGCGCCCGCACCGCCTGGGCCGAGGGCAGGGGCGAGGTTCTGACCGATGAGCCGCGCCTGCCGCCCTTGCCGGTGGTGCTGTTCAATCCGGGCGTCCCATCGCCGACGGGGGCGGTTTATCGCGCCTATGACGCCGGGCCGGTTCGGCAGGCTGATCGTCCGGTCCGGCCGCTGGACTGGTCGGTGGAGGCGGTGATCGACTGGCTGGCGGGCTTGAGAAATGACCTGCAGCCGCCCGCCATCGCCCTGACGCCCGCCATCGGGGATGCGCTGGCTGCGGTCGCGGCGACGCCCGGCGTGGCCCTGGCGCGCATGTCCGGTTCCGGCGCGACCATCTTCGGCCTTTGCCATACGCCGGAAGACGCGGATGCAGCGGCGGCGGCCCTGTCGGACGCGCACCCGAACGCCTGGGTCCAGTCCAGCATTCTGGCGTCACAGTAGGCTGTAAGATTTGTGGCTGAATACTGGCCATGTCCCAGCTTTGCAGGAGGGTTTCGCCGCCTTCTCGCCTAGATCATCACGAAAGTTTCAGGTTGTTTCACTTTTTCGGAACCGTATCGCCGGTGACCGATTGGGTTGGGCAGTTCCGATGACTGGAACGGGTCGTCTCCTCCCCGGCAACGATCCTCAAACAGAAAAAGGATACCCAGCCATGCTTCGTGCAAAACTGCTTGCCGCAACTGCTGTCGCCACCCTGATCGCCGCTCCGGCCTTCGCTCAGGAAGCCGCCCAACCCGCCCCGACTGAAGCCGCCGCCCCGACCCAGGCTGCTGAGGCCGCCGCAACCCCGGCTGCACAAGGCACCGTCGTGGACGTGCTGAAGTCCAGCGGCCAGTTCACCACCCTGCTGTCTGCGCTGGATCAGGCGCAACTGACCGACACCCTGCAGTCGCGTCCGGCCATCTCAATCTTCGCCCCGACGGATGCGGCCTTCGCCGCCATGCCGGAAGCCGAGCGCACCCGCCTGCTGGACCCGGCAAACGCCAATGAACTGCGCCAGGTGCTGCTGTATCATGTGATCGTCGCCGATGTTTCGCCCGACCAGATCGAAGGCAAGAAGGGCGGCGTTCCGACCGCTTCGGAAGCCCAGATCCTGCTGGACGGCACGGGTTCGGCCATCAAGGCTGACAACGCCACCGTGGTCAGCGCCGAACTGGACGCCTCGAACGGCGCCATCTTCCCGATCGACACCGTGCTGAACCCGGCCAACTCCATGGCCGCCATGGGTGACGAAGAAGCGGTCCCCGCTGCCGAGGCCGCCCCGGCTGAAGCAGCGCCGGCTGCGACCGAGGCGACCGATCCTTCGGCGACGCCGCCGGTCGAATCGACTGATCCGGCCACGGAGCAGACCGACCCTGCGCCGCAATAATCGCGGGTGATTGAAACACGCTCGCTTGGGTGTGTTGAAGCGGAAGGCGGCGGGCCCTATGGTCCGCCGTCTTTTTTACAGCCCCTTCCGAGCCCGATTTGAGCACCTCGACTGAACCGCTCGCGTTTCAGGACCTGATCCTGACGCTCCACCGCTATTGGGGCGAGCAGGGCTGCGCCATCCTGCAACCCTATGACATCGAGGTCGGGGCCGGCACGCTCCACCCCGCCACAGTGCTGCGCGCCCTGGGGCCGAAGCCGTGGAAGGCCGCCTATGTCCAGCCCAGCCGCCGCCCCGGCGACGGCCGCTATGGCGAGAACCCCAACCGGCTCCAGCATTATTATCAGTATCAGGTGATCCTGAAGCCGAACCCGGACAATCTGCAGGAGCTGTACCTGGGGTCGCTGGCCGCCATCGGCATTGATCCCAAGTTGCACGACATCCGCTTTGTCGAGGACGACTGGGAAAACCCCACCGTCGGCGCCTGGGGGCTGGGATGGGAAGTCTGGTGCGACGGCATGGAGGTGACGCAGTTCACCTATTTCCAGGGCGTCGGCGGCATCGAGGTGGACGTGGTCTCGGGCGAGCTGACCTACGGGCTGGAGCGTCTGGCTATGTATGTTCAGGGTGTCGACAATGTGTACGACCTGAAGTTCACCAAGGAGGGCCTGACCTATGGCGAGGTCTTCCTGGAGAACGAGCGCCAGCAGTCGGAAGCCAACTTCCACGGCTATGACGTCGAGGGCCTGAAGCGCCGGTTCGAGGACATGGTGTCCGAGGTTTCGCGCTTCCTGGCCATGACCGGACCGCAGGGCCAGCCGCTGGTTCTGCCCGCCTATGATCAGGTGCTGAAGGCGTCCCACCTGTTCAACCTGATGGATGCGCGCGGCGCCATCGCCGTGGCCGAACGCCAAAGCTACATCGGCCGCATCCGCGAACTCTGCAAAGCCTGCGCCCTCGCTTACGTTGAACAAGAGCGGAAAACCGCCTGATGCCCCAGCTTCTCCTCGAAATCTTCTCCGAAGAAATCCCCGCCCGCATGCAGCAGGGCGCCGCGCGCGATCTGGAGCGTATGGCGACCGAGCGTCTGAAGGCGGCGGGTCTGACCTGGGATGCGCTGACCACCTATGCCGGGCCGCGTCGCCTGACGCTGGTGGTGGACGGCCTGCCTGCCGCGACGCCCGACCGCGAGGATGAGGTCAAGGGACCGAAGGCCTCGGCGCCCGAACAGGCGCTGGAAGGCTTCCTGCGCAAGACCGGCCTGACGCGCGAGCAACTGGTCGAGCGTGACGGCGTCCTGTTCGCCGTCATCAGCCAGCAGGGTCAGGCCACGCCCGGCCTGATCCCCGGCATGGTCGATCAGATCATCCGCAACTTCCCCTGGCCCAAGTCGATGCGCTGGGGTTCGGGCAGCCTGCGCTGGGTGCGGCCGATCAAGCGCATCCTGTGCATCTTCGACGGCCATGTCGTGCCGTTTGAGGTCGACGGCATCCAATCCGACGCCCTGACCGAGGGGCATCGCTTCCTGGGATCGGGCGCGCCCTTCGCCGTCAGCGATTTCGTCGATTATCGGCACAAGCTGGAGCGCGAGCACGTCCTGATCGACGTAGCGGACCGCAAGCTGCGTATTCTGGAACAGGCCAAGGCCGCCTGCGCCGCCAAGGGGCTGTCGCTGGTCGATGACGACGGCCTGCTGGACGAGGTGGCGGGTCTGGCCGAATGGCCCACCCCGATCCTGGGCGACATGGATCCGCAGTTCCTGTCGCTGCCGCCCGAGGTCGTGCGCCTGTCGATGAAGGTGCACCAGAAGTATTTCGCCGTGCGTGATCCGTCGCATGAAGGTCTGGCGCCCAACTTCCTGGTTGTGGCCAATGTCGAGGCGACCGACGGCGGCAAGGCGCTGGCCGCCGGCAACAGCCGCGTGCTGTCCGCCCGCCTGAACGACGCCCGCTTCTTCTGGGACGAGGACCAGAAGGTCGGCTTCGACGCCTGGAACGCCAAACTGTCTGGCGTCACCTTCCACGCCAAGCTGGGCACGTTGGCCGAGCGCGTCGAGCGCATCGCCGCCCTGGCGCGCGAGATCGCGCCGCTGGTCGGCGCCGACGCCGACGAGGCGGAAACCGCCGCCCGTCTGTCCAAGGCCGACCTGCTGTCGGGCATGGTCAGCGAGTTCCCGGAACTGCAGGGGGTCATGGGCGGGTACTACGCCCGTCTCGCCGGCCATTCCGACGCGGTGGCCGACGCCGTACGCGACCACTACAAGCCGCAAGGCCCCGCCGACACGGTCCCGACTGCGCCGGTCACGGTCGCCGTCGCCCTGGCCGACAAGCTGGACACCCTGGTCGGCTTCTTCGCCATCGACGAAAAGCCCACGGGCTCCAAGGACCCATTTGCGCTGCGGAGAGCGGCGCTGGGCGTGATCCGGTTGGTGCTGGAAACAAACGCTCGGCTGACATTTGCGGCAATAATAGAAAACATTGTTTGGTTAGGTCTGAAGAGGTCGAACCTTACGAAGCTAGATTCAGCAATCCGTGCGCTGGATGATGACAAAACCGTCAAAAAGTTCCTCGATATGCACGAGGCCGCAGAGGCAATCGGCTTAGGCTTCGGATATGCGTTCGGATCTAACGGCGTTTATAAAGAGCTAGGTCGGACGACGACCGAACAAGTAACTTCGCGAACTCATCCGATCTGGACCTCCGGCGTTTATGCTCGTCTGGAAGATTACTTAGTTTGGCAATCGTTGACTGAGAGCCTTGCCGCCGATTGGATGGACGACGACTTCCGTCCTTCGACCGAGCGAGATTTGTCGGGCTTCAAAGATCGACTACAGGTCTGGGTTAACGGTGTCGTTTCCGACCTCCTCGCGTTCTTCGCCGACCGCCTGACCGTTCTCCTCCGCGACCAAGGCCAGCGCCACGACCTCGTCGCCGCTGTCTTCGCGCTGGGTGATGACGACCTTGTCCGCATCGTGCGTCGAGTGGAGGCGCTGGCCGTCTTCCTCGCCACGGACGACGGGGCGAACCTGTTGGCGGGGTACAAGCGCGCTTCCAACATCCTGCGCGCCGAGGAGAAGAAGGGGCCGCTGCCGACCGGCATGGTCCAGACCGGCCTGCCGAACCAGCCCGAGCCGGAAACGGCCCTGGCCTTCGCCGTCGGCGCGGCCCAGAGCGCCGTGGACGCCGCGCTGGACGCCGAGGACTTCGCCGCCGCCATGACGGCCCTGGCCGCCCTGCGCGCGCCGGTGGACGCCTTCTTCACCGATGTTCTGGTCAACTCTGACGTGGCGGAGGAGCGGGATAACCGCCTGAAACTGCTGGGTCAGGTCCGCGAAGTCATGGGCAAGGTCGCCGACTTCGGCCAGATCGCGGGGTAGGGCGTATCCTGCTTTCGTCATCCTCCGGCCCGCAAAGCGGGACCGGGGGACCCAGCGGCGCCGAAGGCGAAATCCATCAGCCGCAAGAACTTCAAACCGCGAGTACGTGACAGCTTCCCGCTCACGCGGGCCGCTGGGTCCCCCGGTCTGCGCCGCAAGCGGCTTGCCGGAGGATGACGAAAGGAGAGGGGCGGCTTCCCCTTCCTGTCCGCCCGGCCTAAAGCCCGGCCATGTCTTCCAGCCTGTTCACCACCCGCAGTTCGGTATTCGCCTTGGCGACCCTGTGCTGCTTTTTGTGGGGCAGTGCGTTTCCGGCGATCAAGGCGGGGTTCGCCCTGCTGGATGTGGCGGCGTCCGATATCGCCAGCCAGATGCTGTTCGCCGGGTGGCGGTTCGCGCTGGCGGGGCTGATCCTGCTGGTGCTGGCGGCGGCCATGAAGAAGACGGTGTTTCGCCTGTCGCTGGCGCAGTTCCGGCAGGTGGGGCTGCTGGGCCTGACCCAGACCACGATCCAGTATGTCTTCTTCTATACGGGCGTGGCCCATGCGACCGGCGCCAAGGCGTCGATCACCAACGCCACCTCGACCTTCTTCAGCGTGATGCTGGCCCATTTCATCTATGCCAACGACCGGCTGAACGGGCGAAAGGCGCTGGGCTGTTTGATCGGGTTCGTCGGGGTCATGCTGGTCAATCTGGACCGGGCGGGACCGAACGGGCTGGGGGTGGATTTCAGCCTGCTGGGCGAAGGCTTCATCGTCATCGCCGCCTTCGTGCTGGCCGCCGCCTCCATCTATGGCAAGCGGGTGTCGCGCACCCTGGACCCGATGGTGATGACCGGCTGGCAGCTGACTATCGGCGGGGTGGTGCTGACGGTGATCGGTCTGGCGGGCGGCGGGCATCTGGCGGCGTTCGGTTGGGAGGCGATGCTGCTGCTGGCCTATATGGCGCTGTTGTCCTCGGCGGCGTTCGCGATCTGGAGCCTGCTGCTGAAGCATAATCCGGTGGGCATGATCGCGGCGTTCAACTTCCTGATCCCGGTGTTCGGCGTCGCCCTGTCGGGCCTGTTCCTGGGCGAGACGATCCTGAAATGGAGCTATCTGGGCGCGCTGATTCTGGTGTGTGCGGGCATCTGGCTGGTGACCCGGACGCCGCGCGTCAGACCGTTAGCGCTCTCAAAGGCCGGATGAATTTAATCCTGCGGCGGAATGGCGAAGTTTGGTCACGTTTTGTTACGCGCGGCCTCGCCTTCGCGCCCGCAGCATTGTAGTCAGGGCGACCGCGCGCGGGGCCAACCCGCCGCATCTTTACATGCGGGCCTACGGCCCGTCTGACCACGGCTCAGGGACTGCAAGATGACCAAGTGGGTGTACGGCTTCGGCGGAGGCTCTGCTGACGGCGATGCGTCGATGAAGAACCTTCTGGGCGGCAAGGGTGCGAACCTGGCCGAAATGTCCGCCCTGGGTCTGCCGGTGCCGCCCGGCTTCACCGTCACCACCGAGGTCTGCACCCACTATTACGCCAATGGCGAGACCTATCCGGCCGACCTGCAGGCGCAGGTTCAGACGGCGCTGGAAAAGGTCGAGGGCGTTGTCGGCAAGACGTTCGGCGATGTCGAAAACCCGCTGCTGGTCTCGGTGCGTTCGGGCGCGCGGGCTTCGATGCCGGGCATGATGGACACGGTGCTGAACCTGGGCCTGAACGACCAGACGGTCGAAGGCTTGGCCAAACTGTCGGGCGACCGCCGCTTCGCCTTCGACAGCTACCGTCGCTTCATCACCATGTATTCGAATGTGGTGCTGGGCCTCAGCCATGACGATTTCGAAGAGGTGCTGGACCAGCACAAGGATCGTCTGGGCGTCACCGTCGACACCGACCTGAGCGCCGCGGACTGGGAGAAGGTGGTCGCTGACTACAAGGCTGTGGTCGAGCGCGAGTTGGGTCACGCCTTCCCGCAGGATCCCAAGGACCAGTTGTGGGGCGCCGTCGGCGCCGTGTTCGAAAGCTGGATGAACGACCGGGCGAAATTCTATCGCCGCATGCACGACATCCCCGAAAGCTGGGGCACCGCCGTCAACATCCAGTCGATGGTGTTCGGCAATATGGGCGAGACCTCGGCGACGGGCGTGGCCTTCACCCGCAACCCCTCGACCGGCGAGGCGCGCCTGTACGGCGAGTTCCTGATCAACGCCCAGGGCGAGGACGTGGTCGCGGGCATCCGCACGCCCCAGTCCCTGACCAAGATCGGCCGCGAGGAGATGGGCGAAAAGGCCCCCTCGATGGAAGAGGCCATGCCGGAAGTGTTCGGCCAGTTCGTCGAGGTCGTCGGCAAGCTGGAAAGCCACTACCGCGATATGCAGGACATCGAGTTCACGGTCGAACAGGGCCGTCTGTGGATGCTGCAGACCCGCAACGGCAAGCGCACGGCCAAGTCGGCGCTGAAGATCGCCGTCGATCTGGCCGCCGAGGGCGTGATCTCTCAGGAAGAGGCCATCAGCCGCGTCGAGCCTGCGTCACTGGACCAGCTGCTGCACCCGACGCTGGACCCCAATGCGGAACGTCGCGTGGTGGCGGCGGGCCTTCCGGCCTCGCCCGGCGCGGCGACTGGCAAGATCGTCTTTGACGCCGACGAGGCCGAACGTCTGGCCGGTCTGGGCGAGGCGGTCATTCTGGTGCGTGAGGAGACCAGCCCGGAAGACATTCACGGCATGCACGCGGCGCGCGGCATCGTCACGGCGCGCGGCGGCATGACCAGCCACGCGGCGGTCGTGGCGCGCGGCATGGGCCGGGCTTGCGTCTCGGGCGCCGGTGAAATCCACATTGACGAGGCCAAGGGCGTCTTCACCGCGCGCGGCCGCAGCTTCTCGGCCGGCGAAGTCATCACCATCGACGGGTCGAAGGGTGAGGTGCTGGACGGCGCTGTGGCCATGATCGAGCCGGAACTGACCGGCGACTTCCAGACCCTGATGGCCTGGGCCGACAAGGCGCGTCGCCTGAAGGTGCGCGCAAACGCCGAAACCCCCCTGGACGCCAAGACCGCGCGCGGCTTCGGCGCCGAGGGCATCGGCCTGTGCCGCACCGAACATATGTTCTTTGACGAGGACCGGATCGCCGCTGTGCGCGAGATGATCCTGTCCGACGACGAGAAGGGCCGCCGCACGGCCCTGGCCAAGATCGCGCCGTTCCAGAAGTCGGACTTTGTCGAACTGTTCGAGATCATGGCTGGCCTGCCGGTGACGGTGCGCCTGCTGGACCCGCCGCTGCACGAGTTCATCCCGCACACGGATGAGGACATCGACGCCCTGGCCGCCACCTCGGGCATCGACGCCGACAAGCTGAAGCGTCGCGCCAAGGAACTGCACGAAACCAACCCCATGCTGGGCCATCGCGGCTGCCGTCTGGGCGTGGCCTATCCCGAGATCTACGAGATGCAGGTCCGGGCCGTGCTTGAAGCCGCGCTGGACGTGAAATCCAGGTCGGGCCAGGCGCCGATCGTCGAGATCATGCACCCGCTGGTGGCGACGGGTCTGGAGATGAAATATCTGCGCGAACTGACCGACCGCACCGCCAAGGCGGTGTTCGACGAGGCGGGTCAGACTGTCGACTATCTGGTCGGCGCCATGGTCGAACTGCCGCGCGCCGCCATCCGTGCGGGTGATCTGGCCGAATACGCCCAGTTCTTCAGCTTCGGCACAAACGACCTGACCCAAACGACGTTCGGCATCAGCCGCGACGACTCGGGCCGCTTCCTGCAGGCCTATCTGGACAAGGGCATCTTCGAGACAGACCCGTTCGTGCGTCTGGACCAGGACGGCGTCGGCGGCCTGATCGAGATCGCAACCGAGCGCGGCCGCGCCGCCCGTCCTGACGTCAAACTGGGCATCTGCGGCGAACATGGCGGCGACCCGTCCTCCATCGCCTTCTGCGAGAAGACCGGCCTGGATTATGTCTCCTGCTCGCCGTACCGCGTGCCGATCGCCCGGCTGGCGGCGGCTCAGGCCGCGCTGGACATCGAGCGCGAAAAAGACCGCTGAGGTCTGATCAGCCAGAGATTGAAGGGCGGCTTCTGCGGAGGCCGCCCTTTTTCTTTGAGGTCACAAAGTCGCCATTCTTAGCAAAACGCCGTGTGTGTCTTAAGGCCAACAGGCATTGATTGCTTTCTTACGGCTCTGGAACAGATCAAGTCGTCACCTATTTAAGCACTCGCTGGATGGGGCTGATGTTCCTTCGGTTCATCACATCTAGGAGTTAATAAGAAACAATGCGTAACATTCTTCTCGCCGCTGTCGCCGTTTCCGCAATCGCAGCACCCGCCTTTGCTCAAACCAATCCTGAGCCGCGTGGTTACGGTTCGCTGGGCTATACTTATCTTGATGGTGATGCCGCAACGACTGGCGCCGTTACAGGCCGCCTGGGCGTGAACATCAACCGTTACATCGGCGTCGAGACCGAAGCCTCGGTCGGCGTCAAAAAGGACGATGTGACGATCAACGGCGTCGACGGCCGCATCAAGCAGAACTGGGATGCCGCTGGCTATGTGGTCGGTCGTGTACCGGTTTCCGAAAACCTGGAACTGTTCGCCCGTGGCGGCTATGGTCACACCGAGCTGAAGCGTGACATTGCCGGTTCTCGCGCCGACATCGGCGCTGACAGCTGGAACTACGGCGCCGGCGCCAACTACTTCGTCGATGGCGTGAACGGCGTCCGCGCTGACTGGACCCGTCGCGACTACCGCGATGACGCGGGCAAGGCTGACGCCTATTCGGTCAGCTACATCCGTCGCTTCTGATTTTCAGCATCCGCTGAACAGAAAAAGGGCGCGCTCCGAAAGGGGCGCGCCTTTTGCATTCTTGTGGGTGTCAGGCCATGCCGCCGGCGAGGGCCCAGCGCTGGGAGCCTTCGCCAAACGGACGCACGAACATGTCGCGGTATTGTTCGAAGGCTTCGATGATCTTCTGGCGCAGGTCCGTGGGGTTCACGGCTTCGCCACGTTGGCGCTTCATGGCGGTGACGCAATCAACCACCATGTTCTGATGCGCCGATCCGCCCATGCTTTTCAGCACGGCGGCGATGTCCCGAGCCAAGCTTTCCAGGACGTGTTTTGGCGTTGTCTGAGTCATGCGGGCGCTCCCCTTGTTCTCGACAGCAGAAGCCGTCGCAAAAACAGGGCGCAGATTCAAGCTGCGCCGTGCATTTGTGATCATGAAAGCGAATTAACCTGACATAACGTCGGTCACACGTTCTGGTTCTCTGGAGGGAGGACAACATGAACAATTTTGACCCGGCGGCGGCGACCGCCCAGTGGCTGGCGACCCTGTCGCCGCAGGAGACGGCGCGGGCCGTGGCCTATACTCAAGGATCTCACTGGCTGATCTTATGGGGCTTTCTGGTTGCGGCCCTGGTCGCCTGGATCATCGTGCGGACCAACTGGCTGGTGGCGATCCGGCGTCGGATCGAACGAAGCAAGCCCCGGCCCAATCTGGCGACCCTGGCGGTCGCTGCCGCCTATTTCACCCTCGCCACGGTCCTGACCCTGCCGTGGTCCATCTATGAAAGCTGGTGGCGTGAGAAAGCCTATGGCCTGACCAGTCAGGCCCTGGGCGGCTGGCTGAGCGAAGCCCTGATCAGCGCGGTGATTTCCGTGCTGCTGTCGTCCCTGCTGCTGGTCGTGATCTACGCCCTGATCCGGCGGGCGCGGCGGCTGTGGTGGGCGTGGGGTGCGGTGGTCACGGCCGTCTTCATCGTCATCGGCCTGATCGCGTCGCCGATCCTGATCGAGCCGATCTTCAACACCTATACGCCTGCGCCGAACGGCCCCGTGCGCGACGCTGTGGTCGAACTGGCCAAACAGACCGGCACGCCGTCGGACAAGATTTATATCTACAACGGCTCCAAACAGTCGGATCGCTACACCGCCAATGTGTCGGGCCTGTTCGGCACGGCGCGCGTGGCCATGAGCGACACCATGTTCAAACAGGGCGCCGACCTGTCAGAGGTGCGCGGCGTGGTGGGTCATGAGATGGGCCATTACGTCCACGCCCATGTGCTGTGGATGGTAGGGGTTCTGGTCATCCTGGCCGGGCTGGCCTTCTGGCTGACCGACCGGCTGTATCCGTTCGCACGGCGTCTTTTGGGCGCACAGCGGGTAGGGGACATCTCCGACCCGGCGGGCCTGCCTGTGCTGGGACTGGTGCTGGCCTTCCTGGGCGTGCTGGCCACGCCGGTGTTCGCGACCATGACCCGCACGATCGAGCAGGACGCCGACCATTTCTCGCTGGTTCACGCCAATGAACCGGATGGTCTGGCCAAGGCGCTGGTGAAGACGGCGGAATATCGCGCGCCTTCACCTTCGGCCATCGAGGAGTTTCTGTTCTACGATCACCCCAGCGTCGAGAACCGCGTGCGCCGGGCGATGCAGTGGAAGAAGGCCCACCCTGAGACGGGCAAGCCTGTTTCCTAGCCCAGTCTCTTAAGCGCGTTTGCGAACGAAGACGGCGCCGGCGGAATAGCCGGCGCCGAAGCTGCAGATCAGCCCCGTGTCGCCCGCCTCGAAGCCGTCATTGTGCAGGTGGAAGGCGATGATCGAACCCGCCGAGGAGGTGTTGGCGTAGTCGTCCAGAATGATGACGTTTTCCTCTGGCGACGGCTCGCGGCCCAGCACCTTCTTGCCGATCATGGTGTTCATGTTGATGTTGGCCTGGTGCAGCCACAGGCGTTTCAGGCCGTGCGGGTCCAGACCCAGTTCCTCGGCGTAGTCGACGATCATGTCCGAGACCATCGGCACCACGTCGCGGAACACCTTGCGGCCCTGCTGGATGAACAGCTTGTCGTTCTGAACGCTGTCGTCGGCGACAGTCGCGTCCAGGTGTTCGGTGTCGCGCGCGGCCCGGTTCAGAAAGCCGAAATTGTTGCGGATGTTGTTGGAGAAGACCGTCTTCAACCGCGCGCCCAGCACGTCCCAACCGCCCGGACCGGCGGTGTCTGACGATTCCACGATCACGGCCGTCGCCACGTCGCCGAAGATGAAATGGCTGTCGCGGTCTGTGAAGTTCAGGTGGGCCGAGCAGACCTCGGGGTTGACCATCAACACCGCCTTGGCCGAGCCGGAGGCGATGAAGTCCGCCGCCGTCTTGATGCCAAAGGTCGCCGACGAACAGGCCACGTTCATGTCGAAGGCGAAGCCCTCGATGCCCAGAGCCTGCTGCACCTCGATCGACAGGGCGGGGTAGGCGCGCTCCATGTTGGAGGCGGCGCACAGGACGGCGCCGATCTCGCTGACCGGCTTGCCCCAGGCGGCGATGGCGTCCTGCGCGGCCTTGACGGCGATCTCGGCCAGGATCGACAGTTCCTCGTTGGAGCGTTCCGGCAGATGCGGGGCCATGCGCTGCGGGTCGATGATGCCGGTCTTGTCCAGCACGAACCGGCTCTTGATGCCCGAGGCCTTCTCGATGAAGGCGGATGAGGAATGGGTTTTGGCCTCAAGCGCGCCCGCCTCGATCTCGGCGGCGTGGCGCGCGTTCCAGCCATCGGCCCAGGCGTTGTAGCTGGCGACCAGTTCGTCGTTCGAGACGGATTGTTCGGGGGTGAAGAGGCCGGTTGCGGCGATGACGGCGTGGGGCATCTTTGTTTCTTGTTCCTATCGCTCAGCCCGCGGGGCCTTGCTGCTAGAGGAGCCTGTTCCTGTCGCGCGGCCTCGATGGTTCGAAGCAGAGCGTTTCATATCTAAACCCGTCAATAGGATGGCGGAGGCTTTCGGTCGAGACTGGCGATGATCCCGGCGGCCCAGCGTTGGACCTGGCCGCGTGGCGCCTTGGGCGTCGGCTGGTCGCGGGCGGCGATCAGGCGCTCGACCAGATCCTCGGCCTCGCACGGCCAGCCCTCGGGCGTGACATAGATCGGATAGGCGATCAGGGCGGCGTGAACCAGATGATCGACGCTGGCCCGGCGCGTGCGGCGCTGGAACGTCATCCGGTCGTCGGTCAGACCCCAGCCCGCATAGAAGGGGCGGCCATAGACCGACACGGCCTTGCCCCGCATCAGGGCCTCGAACCCGGTCAGGGAGGTCAGGGTGGCGACCCGCTGGCAGGCCGCCAGACAGTCGATGATGTCCAGTCCGTCCGCCGTCGCATCCACCGACGCCATGGCCGAGGCGTCCAGTTTGCCGGGCCGGTTGCCCGCCAGCACATCGGGGTGGTTGCGATAGATCAGGAAGGCGTCGGGGTGATCGGCCCGCGCCGCCTCGACCAGACCGGAGTTGGTGTTCAGATCGCGGCCGCAGCCCAGGAGGATCGACTTGTCGTTCTCAACCTGTCCCACGACCAGCAGGATTTCGCGGTTTGTCGGCCAGTCGGTCGGCGCTTGACCCTTCAGATTGTATTTTGACAGACCCGCCCCGACGACCCGCGTCCGCAGCGTCGCCGCCCGCGCCAGTTGACCGGGTGACAGGTCGTCGGTCTCGATCAGGGTCTCCAGCCGCGACGGGCGGGACGGGTCGTAATAGACCCCCTGATCGTCCAGAGCGACCGACAGGGCGCCGACGAAATCCGATCCCAGTCCGCGCGAACGGATGAAGCCGTCCTCCATCCGCACCGTCGGCCCGTCGAAACCGGCGGCGGCTTGCCGTGTGGCCTCGCTCTCCTTGCCCGCCCACCAGATCAGCCGCGCCTTGGTGGTCTGGGCATGGGCGGCGGCGCGGCGGGGCGACATGAAATAGCGCAGACTTGCCTTGGGCGAGTTCAGCAGGCGGCGCACCGGCGGGCGCTTGGCCGGGGCGAAGCCCACCGCCGCCCATGATCCCGCCAGCCGATCGGCCCGGTCACGCAGGGCGATCAGCCGATCCAGCGCCTGTTCCGCCTCGCAGCGCTGGCCCGTCACCGGGTCGACGTAGCGGCTGTAGGCGATCAGGGCGGCGGCGGCGATCTGTTCGATGCTGCGCGCCACGCCGCGACGGCCCGTGTCCACCACATCCGTCGTCAGGCCCCAGCCGGAATAGAAGGGCGCGCCGAAACACCGGACGGGCAGGCCGCGCAGCAGGGCCTCGAACCCCAGCGCCGAGGTCACGCAATAGACGGCGTCCACGGCGTCCAGCAGGTCGGCGGGCCGCACATCGGTGTCGATCAGCGTCAGACCGTTCAGGTCGGTGACGCAGCCCTGTTTCCGACCAGCCGCCACGGCGGGATGACGTTTCAGGATCAGTTGGGCGTCCGGTTCGTCACGGCGCGCGGCGGCGACCATGTCGGCGAAGCTCTGGGGCGAGGCGAGGCCATAGCTGATCGAGGCGTCGCCGAACGTCTGGTCCACGATCAGCACACGCCGACCGGGTTTCAGCAGGCTGGGGTCCAGCGCCCCGCCCATATTGGTCTTGGACACGCCCGAGGCGATAATCCGGTCGATCAGGGTGCGGGCGCGGGCGGTCGTGGCCGCATCGCACCAATCGTCGGCGGTCTGGATCAGTTGCTCCAGACGGCTGGGCCGGGTCGCATCATAATAGACGCCCAGATCATCGACGATCAGGCTGAGGCTGGTCGCGCCCGCCTCGCCGATGCCGACAGAACGCAGGAAGCCGTCTTCAAGCGCGACATAGGGCCGGTCATTCTTCTGCGCCCAGCGCCGCCCGGTCGCGGCGGTCGGCTTCATACCCCAGCCCAGCACGGCCTGCACCTCGGCGCCGGGCAGGGCGCGCAGATCGTAGTCGGGCAGGAATGCGCCGAGGAAGGGAACCTTCAGCACGCCGGGCGCACAGACCCAGGCTGGGGTCTTGGCGGAGTTTTCAGGGGTTGCGGGCAAGGACGATCCGACGTGGTGGACGGCCAGCTTTAGGCCTGTTGGCCAGGGGCGGCTAGGTTCAATTGACATTCAACCGGAACCCGTCATTCCGGGGCGTCCGTAGGACGAACCCGGAACCCAGGAGGCACGCAATCTGGCGCCGAATAGGTTCAGCAACGGCGGCGCGGCCCTGGGTTCCGGGTTCCTCGCTTCGCTCAGCCCCGGAATGACGATCTGAGATTTCGGCCGACTGAATCTCGATTGGACATAGAGCCTGATCGTTTTGGTGAAGCCGTTACGCGGTTCCGGCAGAAGCGTGAATCAGGCTCTCGCTTTTGCTCTATTCCGTCCGCGCCAGCAGGGCCTGCGCCTGTTCCAGATGCAGCCGTTCCGCCATGGCGCCATTGACGCGGATGGCGCCCAACCCTTCCGCCTCTGGCGCGGCGAAGGCGGCGATGACGGCGCGGGCCTGTTCGATCTCGGCTTCGGAAGGTGAGAAGGCGGTGTTGGCCGGGGCGATCTGCGAGGGGTGGATCAGGCTCTTGCCGTCGAAACCGTACAGGCGTCCCTGCGCGGCCTCGGCGATCAGGCCGTCTGCATCATCGATGCGGTTGAACACCCCGTCGATGGCCGCAAGATTGTGGGTGCGGGCGGCGCAGACCAGCAGGGCCAGCCACGGCTTGAACGGCTCCCGGTCCGGCGACGAGCCGGTCCCCAGCGCCTTGGCCAGATCATTGACCCCCAGCATCAGCCCGTCCAGCGCCCCACCCGCCTCGGCGATCTCGGTCAGGGACAACAGGGCGCGCGGCGTCTCGATCATGGCCCACAGGGCGGCGCCCCTGGCGATCTGGGCGGTGACGGCATGGACCGTCTCGGGCGTCTCGACCTTGGGCGCCACGATCAGGGACGCGCCCGCCGCCTTCAGCGCGGCCAGATCATCCAGACCCCAGGGCGTGTCCAGCCCATTGATCCGCACGCCCAGGCGCGGGCCAAAACCGCCTGCCTGAACGGCGGCGACAGCGGCGGCGCGGGCCTCGGCCTTGGCCTCGGGCGCGACGGCGTCCTCAAGGTCCAGAATGGCGACGTCGCAGTCCAGGGCGCGGGCCTTCTCGACCGCGCGGGCGTTGGAGGCTGGCAGGTACAGGACGCTGCGGAGGCGGTCGGCGCGCATCAGACCCGCCCCGTCACAGGCACAAGCGCGCCGGTCATGGCCCGGCTGTCGGGCGAGGCCAGGAACAGGATCACCGCCGCCAGATCCGCCGGGGCCACCCATGTGGCGGGATCGGCGTCCGGCATGTCCTTGCGATTGGCGGGCGTGTCGATGATCGAAGGCAGGACCGCGTTGACGGTGACGCGTGTGGACTTCAGCTCTTCAGCCAGCGCCTGGGTCAAGGCGTGAACCCCGGCCTTGGCCGCGCCATAGGCCCCCATGCCCGCGCCGGGTTTCAGCGCAGCCGCCGATCCGATATTGACGATCCGTCCGTCGTCCGACGCCTTCAGATAGGGCAGGGCCGCACGGCTGGCGTTCAGGGCGGTGGAGACGTTCAGCCCATGCATACGGTCCCAGGCGGGCGCCGGATCATCGACGGTCTGCCAGACGAAACCGCCTGCGATGTTCAGCAGGGCGTCCAGACGGCCAAAGCGGCTGATGACGCCGGTCATGGCGCTCTCGGCCTGTTTCGCATCGGTCAGGTCCACGCCCCCCAGCGCCAGCACGCCCTGCGGCGCAGGATGGCTCTGGCCCCGGTCGATGAGTGCGATCCTCAGTCCGGCGTCGCGGGCGGCGCTCAGAACCGCCTGGCCCAGCGCTCCGCGCGCGCCCGTGATCACAATCACCCGTTCCGACATTTCGCTCTCCATCATCGGACGACCATAGAGGCGGATCAGTCGGCGGCGAAGACCCGTGACATGAGACGTTCCAGCGCGGCCTGATCCTGGGCGTCGAAGGCGGCCTTTGACGTGGCGTCCACATCGAACACGCCGATCAGGGCGCCGGACGCATCCAGCACCGGCACGACGATCTCGCTCTCGGAGCGGCTGTCGCAGGCGATATGGCCGGGGAAGGCGTGGACGTCCTCGACGATCTGGGTCGCTCGCGTCGCGGCCGCCGCACCGCACACGCCGCGCCCGAAGGCGATGCGCAGGCAGCCCAGCGTGCCCTGGTACGGCCCGACCACCAGTTCATTCGTCTTGTCAGGATCGACGACATAGAAGCCGGTCCAGAAGAAATGCTCAAAGGCGTCCGCCAGCATGGACGACACCGTGGCCATCCGCGCCGTCACATTCGGCTCGCCGTCCAGCACCGCCAGAATCTCGGCCTCGACCTCGGCATAACGGGCGGCCTTGTCGGCAGGGCGGTCGTCGCGAGCGACATAGGCCATCAGAAATCTCCTTCAACGCGCCGCGATATAAGGCGTGCGCACTGACGAAGCGAGGGGGCGGCGTCCGTCTAGAACCTGCCCTCGGCCTTGGAGCGGGCGCGGTTGGCGGCGCGTTCCTTGCGGCGCTGGCGGCGGGCGGACAGTTTCAGGCGGTCGTCAACCAGCAGGAAGGCGAGTACCACGCTGGCCGTTACGACAAATCCGATCGCCAAAATAAGCACGCGCGCTCCGCAGGAGGTTTCTTCTAGAGGCTGGCGCGATGCGAGAATCGACGTTGATTTCGCCGTCTGCGACAATGCGCCAGAGATTGGCCGCGGGTGTTAACCATTCGTGAGATGAAACTCAACTTCGCGTTTGGGTAGTGGCGGCGGGCAAGAATGGCGAGGGCATGATCCTTGTAGGATTGCACGCTCATGCATGGCCTTAGGCAGGCTGGGTTCAGGCCAGTTTGCCGAGGCCGGTCGTCAGGCCCATATCTCGCCGTTCTTCGCTCCTATGCGGCAAAGTGACGCGCAATCATGCGCGACTGCTCTGTAGATGCCGCATGTCCGATCCCTCGCGTTCTGATCATCACGAACCGTCCGTTTTTCTTGATGCGACGGGGCGGCGCGCGCGGCGGATGCGGTGGACGGCGGTGGCGGCGGCCTGTTTGGCCACCCTGGTGCTGGTCAGCTTCATCGCCAGTCTGGTGATCCTGCCGCGTCTGACAGGGATGTCGTTCACGGCGCCGGTGCAGACCGCCTTTGCGCAGCACCTGCATGGGGCCGAGCACGCCCTGCTGCGCCATATCGCTGTCGAGGATCGCCGCAAACCGCCGGTCACAGCAGGGCAAGGCGGCGCCATCGCGGGCGCCTGGTTCGCGCCCTGGGAGGACGGGGCGCTGGATTCCTTCGTGCGCCACGCCAAGAGCCTGACCCATGTCTATCCGACCTGGATCCAGGTGCGGCCGGACGGGCAGGACATCCTGACGACGGACTGGAACCCCAGGACCAGCCCCACCACCAACGCCCTGGTCGCGGCGGCCCGCAAGAACGGCGTGCGCATCGTGCCCGTCGTCAGCAACGCCACGGAAGGCAGGTTCGACAGCGACCGGATCGAACAGATGCTGGCCCCCGCCAACAGCCAGCGCGTCATGGATCGCCTGGTCAGCTTTGTGCAGACCAATCAATTCGCAGGCCTTCAGATCGACTTCGAGCTGATGACGCCGAGCCAGATCGCGCGCCTGACGCCGTGGCTGGCCCAGTTGCGCAGCCGCCTGAACGCCCAGGGCAAGGAACTGTCGATCACGCTGGAGGTCAGCATGAGCGATCATGACATCAAGGCGCTGGCCGATGTCGTCGATTACGCCGCCATCATGGCCTATGACGAGCATGGCGAGGACAGCCATCCGGGGCCGATCTCGTCCATCGGCTTTGTCGATGCGGCGCTGGAACGGTTCACGCGCCTGGTTCCGGCGGATCGACTGGTGCTGGGCGTCGGCGTCTATGCCTATGACTGGCGCGATGACGGGTCGCCGGCGGAATCCCTGACCACCACGGCGGCCCTGGCGGCGGCGCGCGGCTATCGTCCCGACGACGATCCGGCCAAGGTCATGGACTTTGACGACAAGGCCCTGCAGCCCACCTTCCGCTACACCGACGATCAGGGGATCAAGCACGAGGTCTGGCTGCAGGATGCGACATCCGTGGCCAACGCCATGACCATCAGCCGGGGCAGGGGGCTGCGCGGCGCCGCCCTGTGGGCGTTGGGCGAGGAAGACCCGACCACCTGGCGCATCTTCGGCCGCAGCGCCGTGCCGCAGGGTCAGCTGTCATCGGCCCTGTCGAATGTGACCCTGAAGCAGCAGATCACCTTCACCGGCAGGGGCGAACTGCTGAACGTCATCGACACCCCGCACCCCGGCCAGCGCAGCGTCGAGGTCGATCCGGCCAGCGGCCTGATCGTGGACGAGGTGTGGAAACGCTGGCCCTCAGCCTGGACCGTGCGGCGCACCGGCGCGCCTGATCACACCCTGGCCCTGACGTTCGACGACGGCCCGGATCCCGAGTGGACGCCCAAGGTTCTGGACATCCTGAAGGCCAAGGGCGTCAAGGCGACCTTCTTCATGATCGGCGGCAATGCGGCGGCCAATCCCGATCTGGTGCGGCGCGTCCGAGCTGAAGGTCATGAGATCGGCAACCACTCCTTCACCCACCCCAACATGGCCCATGTGGACGACAAGCGGGTGCAGCTGGAGCTGACGGCGACGGACCGAGCGCTGGAGAGTATTCTGCATCGCCAGATCACCCTGTTCCGACCGCCCTACAATGCGGATTCGGAACCGCAGTCCTATGGCGAAATCCTGCCGATCGCGGTGGCGTCGCGGCTGGGCTACACCACGGCGGGCGAGTCCATCGACCCCAATGACTGGAACCTGACGCGCATCGGACCGGACGGCAAACCGCGCCGTCTTCAGCCCCAGCAGATCATCAATGACGTGCTGGCCCAGGCGGACGCCGGGCACGCCGTGTTGCTGCATGATGCGGGCGGGGATCGGTCGGCGACGGTCGCGGCCCTGCCCGCCTTGATCGACGCCCTGCGCGCGCGCGGCTATCAGCTGACCACCATCGGCGGCCTGGTCGGGCGGACGCCGGATCAGACCATGCCGCCGCTGCCGGCGAACGAGCGGTCGCTGATCGCGGCGGACTCGGCGGCCTTTGGCTTCTCGCACTTTATGGGCGTGGTGCTGTTCTGGGGCTTCACCCTGGCGATCGGTCTGGGTCTGGCGCGGATCGTGCTGATGCTGGCCCTGGCGTCACGCCGACGCCGCCGTCCGCCAGAAGCGGTCGCGGGCGCCGCGCCGCCCCGCATCGATGTTCTGGTCGCCGCCTATAACGAAGAGACGGTCATCAACCGCACCGTCGCCAGCCTGCTGACCAGCGAGGGCGTGGATGTGCGGGTCATCGTCATCGATGACGGGTCAAGCGACGGCACGCTGGAGGCGGTGACATCCGCCTATGGCGCCGATCCGCGCGTGTTGATCCGCACCAAGCCGAACGGGGGCAAGGCCTCGGCCCTGAACCTGGCCCTGACCGAGGCGACGGCGCCGGTCGTGGTGGGCGTGGACGCCGACACCCAGCTGTCCATCGATGCTCTGGCGCGGCTGGCGGCCTGGTTCGTCGATCCCGCCGTCGGCGCGGTCGCGGGCAATGTGAAGGTGGGCAACCGCCGGGGTCTGGTGACGCGCTGGCAGTCGATTGAATATATCACCAGCCAGAACATCGACCGCCGGGCGCTGGCCCTGCTGAACGCCGTCACCGTGGTGCCGGGCGCCATCGGCGCGTGGCGCACCGAGGGCCTGAAGGCGCTGGGCGGCTATCGCTCCGACACCCTGGCCGAGGACATGGATCTGACGTGGCGGGTGCGTGAGGCGGGCTGGGTCATCGCCAACGAGCCGGAGGCTTTGGCCTTCACCGAAGCCCCGTCCAGCCTGAACGGCCTGTTGAAACAGCGTTTCCGCTGGAGCTTCGGCACCCTGCAATGCTTGTGGAAGCATCGCCGGTCGCTGTTCCGTCATGGCTGGTTCGGCAAGCTGGCCCTGCCCAGCCTGTGGCTGTTCCAGATCGCGGGACAGGTGCTGGCGCCGTTGATCGATCTGCAGATGCTGTTCGCGCTGGTGGTGCAGGGGCTGACCTGGCTGTCGACGCTGCAGCATTCCGACGTCAGCGCCGCGCCCAATCCAATGCTGTGGTTCACCCTGGCCGTCTATGTGGCCTTCACCGGGCTGGAGCTGCTGGCGGGCTGGATCGCCTATGGGTTCGATCGTGAGAAGCGCGGCGACCTTTGGCTGCTGCCGACGCAGCGGTTCGTCTATCGCCAGATCATGTACATCGTCGTCTGGCGCGCCCTGACGCGGGCGGTGTCCGGCCTGGGCCAGGCCTGGGGCAAGCTGCACCGCACCGGCGATGTGACCCTGCCGAACGGATAGGGCCCAGAATATCCTGCGTCATTCCGGGGCGTCCGAAGGACGAACCCGGAACCCAGGAGGCTCACATCTGACGTTGAATGCGTCTGGCGGCGCGGCTGTGACGCTGGGTTCCGGGTTCCTCGCTCCGCTCAGCCCCGGAATGACGATCTGGGAGGTCGCAACGAATGCCGGTTGAACCGGTGCGTCGTGTCAGGTGGCGGCGATCAGCGGTGCTGGATCGCCGCCGTCGCCACGGTCTTGACCTTCAGGTCGGCAACCTCGGTGAAGGCCAGATCGGTGACGCCGAAATATTCGGACTGGTTGTTGGCGCACCAGTCGGTGGTGACGATGCGCAACGGACGGGTCGCCGGACCATCCAGCGTCGTCCCATAGACAAAGTCGCCCAGGCGGTCGGCGAAGGGAATGGGGCGGTCCTGATTGGCGCGGCGCATCAACTGGGCCAGACGCTCAGGCGTGACCTCGGCGACCATCAGCTTGCCGTCAAAACGGACGACGGAATCGAAGGCGTAGCGTGAGACCGGACCTTCAGCCAGTCCCGTGCCCAGCGTGGTGTGGCCGATGAAGCCTGCCTGTGCGCCTGCGGCCCGCGCCAGGGCGGCGGCGACCGCGCGTCCGGTGTCGCCCAGCGACAGGGCGGCGGGCGACACGCCCAGCACGGCGGTTTCCTCCGGCGTCAAGGTCGAGGCCAGGGTCGAGGCGATCAGGCCTGCAATGCGCGGCGACGGCGCCGCTGTCGCAGAGACGGGCGTGGAGACGACCTCCGCCGTGCCGTCTGTGCGCATCGTCAGGGTCGTATAGGCCGCCGCCCAGGATCCGGTGTGGGCGTACAGGCTGCGGCCCTGGCGGTGCTGGAACAGCAGGTGGTTATGGCCGCCGATCATGTGCGCGCCGTCGGGCAGCAGGGGCAGGATCTCGCGGTCCTTGGATACGCCTGCGTGGCTGAGCACCAGAACGGGGTCTGCGTTGTGGATCGCCTCGGCCAGATTGGCGCGCGCCCATTCGCCGGGGACGGGGATGTTCAGGCTGGGGCGGCTGGCGGCGGGATAGGTGTTGATAGAGTTCGTGCCCACGCCGACGACGCGAAGGGCGCGGTTCGGCCCGAATGGAATGTCGGCGGTCGAGGGGGCGAACAGCGCGCCGGTTCGATTGTCGGTGATGTTCGTGACGACCGTAATACCCAGCGCCCGCAGGCGGGCGATGACTTCTGACAGGTCGGCCGTGATGTCGTTGTCGTGGTTGCCGATGTTGAAGACGGTGGGCGCAATCTTCGGCAGTTCCGCCAGAAACGCCCAGTCGATGACGCCGCCGGAACGGACCGCGACGACATTGCCATGTTCGAAACTGTCGCCGTCGACGGCGATGACATGGGGGACGGGCTGGGAAGCCACCTCGGCCTCCAGCGCGGCCAGAAGCGGGCCTAGTCGGTCATAGGCGGAATGGACGTCCGACATCGCCAGAATGCGGCCCATGACTGGGGCGACGCTGACGGCGGGCGAATCCGCTTGAGCGGTGCGGGCGAAAACGGGCGCAGCGAGGGCGGCGGCTGCCAGCCCCTGCAGCAGGCGTCGGCGGTGGGGCAGGGGGGTGAAGCTTGGCACGGCCGTGTTCAATTCCACCAAATTCCATGCGGCGCAACGGCTGGCGGCGGGATTGGGGCGGTGAAACGCCTGTTTTCCGCGGCCTGTGGTCGCGTCTTCAAATCTTCATAGAAGAACAGTGTTCATAAATGGAGGTTCGTCTGTGTCGCGCCTAGAGGGAGCCGCTTCTTCCCCGGGGATACTCATTTCATGACACATCGTCTCACCGCGCTGGCCGTATCGGTCAGCGGCCTCGCGCTTCTTCTGGCTGCACCCGCCATGGCCCAGTCGGCGGCCCAGTCGGCCGACGCGCCGTCCAACGCCGCCAACATCGACGACATCGTCGTCACCGCCCAGCGCCGCAGCGAGAACATCCGTGAAGTGCCGTTCGCGGTCACGGCGATGAACCAGGAAACCCTGACGACCATCGCCGCGGGCGGCGCGGACATCCTGTCGCTGTCGGGCCGCGTCCCCAGCCTGCAGGTCGAAAGCTCGAACGGCCGCTATGCGCCGCGCTTCTACATCCGCGGCCTGGGCAATGTGGATTTCGACTTCACCGCCTCGCAGCCGGTTTCGGTTGTGCTGGACGATGTCGTTCTGGAAAGCGTCTATCTGAAGGGCTTCCCGATGTTCGACGTGCAGCAGCTGGAAGTGCTGCGCGGTCCGCAAGGCACCCTGTTCGGCCGCAACACCCCGGCGGGCGTGGTCAAGATCGACACGGTCAAACCGTCTGACGATCTGACCGGCTATGGCTCGCTGGGCTACGGCAACCTGGGTTCGACCCGCGCCGAGGGCGGCGTCACCCTGCCGCTGTCGGACACGCTGTCGATGCGCGTGTCGGGTCTGTGGAACCACCGCGATGACTGGGTCAACAACGCCTATGACGCCCCCTTCGCCAAGAAGGACGGCAAGGATCTGGGCAATTTCGACGACATCGCCGGCCGCGTCCACGTCGCCTGGACCCCGACCGAGCGCCTGTCGGCTCTCTTGACCCTGCAGGCCCGCGACTACGACGGCACCGGCACGATGAACCGCGCCAACGCCCTGACCAAGGGCTCCAACAAGCTGAACGACAACTTTGACCGCGAGACGGTCTGGTACGACGGCGGCCGCAACAACTTCCAGCGTCAGAAGACGACCTCGGAAACCCTGCAGGTCCACTATGACTTCGGTGCGGCGACCCTGACGGGCGTGGTCGGTTCGTATCAGGGATCGTCGGCGGGCGACGGCGACATCGACGGCGGCGTGGCTTCGGCTCCGGCCGGTTCGTCCTACAAGACGCCGTTCAACGTCGAGAGCGGCACCCTGTCCAGCAAGCTGCAGCAGAACACCTATGAACTGCGTCTGGCCTCGAACGGCGACAACCGCCTGGGCTGGCAGGTCGGCGCCTTCTACTGGCAGGAGCGGGTCAACCTGGTCTCGGGCACCTTCAACGGCGTGGGCGGTCTGATCCCGACCAAGGTCACCGACATCATCCAGAAATCGGATTCCTGGTCCGTCTTCGGTCAGGCCAACTACCGCGTGACCGACGCCCTGAAGGTGACGGCGGGCGTCCGCTACACCGAAGACAACCGCGACTATCTGGGTCGTGTCGTCATCGGCACGCCTGCCAACGCCCAGGGCGCTATTTCGGTCGGCGACGAACAGGTCAGCTGGGACGTCAGCGCCCTGTATGAAGTCAATGATGCGCTGAACCTGTTCGCCCGCGTGGCCAAGGGTTACCGCGGTCCGTCGATCCAGGGCCGCAACCTGCCGGTCCTGACCACGGCCAACTCGGAAACAGTGATGTCCTACGAAGCCGGCTTCAAGAGCCGCCTGTGGGATGGCCTCGCCCGCCTGAACGGCACGGCCTACATCTACGAAGTCGACGACATGCAGTTCACCGCCATCGGCGGCGCCGACAACTCCAACCGTCTGATCAACGCCGACAAGGGCGAAGGCTATGGCGTGGAATTCGACGGCGACGTCTATCTGGGCGCAGGCTTCAGCCTGTCGGCCGGTGCGGCGTGGAACCATACCGAGATCAAGGACAAGAACCTGCTGGTCGCCATCTGCACCGGCGGCTGCACGGTCACCAACCCGATCGTGAACGTCGCCGGCCAGAACCGCGCCCGGATCGACGGCAACCCGTTCCCGCAGGCGCCGGAATACACCGCCAACCTGACGCTGAACTACGTCCGTCCGCTGGGCAACGACACCGAGCTGTTCGCCTCTACCGACTGGGTGATGCAGAAGGACTTCAACCTGTTCCTCTACCAATCGGTCGAGTTCCAGCAGGACACGTCGTTCGAAGGCGGCCTGCGCGCAGGCTGGCGCGACCTGAACCGCGGCCTGGAAGCCGCTGTTTACGCCCGCAACATCACCGATGAAGCCAATGTCATCGGCGCCATCGACTTCAACAACCTGACGGCCTTCGTCAACGAACCCCGCACCTACGGCGTTCAGGTCTCCAAGCGCTTCTAAGACCAGGCGTTTCCAAGACTAAAAAAGCCCCCGCCGATCAGATCGGCGGGGGCTTTGCTTAGGGGCCTGTCGGTTTGGGGCGATCAGCCCTCGACACGTCCGGGCGGCACGTTCACGCCCTGGGACTTCAGATAGGCCTTGATGTTGCGCGCCGCCTGACGGATGCGCTGCTCGTTCTCGACCATGGCGATGCGGACGAAGCCCTCGCCGTTCTCGCCGTAGCCGACGCCCGCAGCGACCGCGACCTTGGCGTGGATCAGCAACTGTTTGGAGAACTCAAGACTGCCCATATGCGCCAGCGCGGGCGGCAGCGGCGCCCAGGCGAACATGGAGGCGGCGGGCTTGGGGATCTCCCATCCGGCACGGCCGAAGCTGTCGACCAGAACGTCGCGACGGCGGTGGTACAGTTCGCGGTTCTTATCGACGATGTCCTGCGGTCCGTTCAGCGCCGCGCAGGCCGCCGCCTGAATGGGCGTGAAGGCGCCATAGTCCAGATAGGACTTCACCCGCGACATGGCCGCGATCAGCTTCTTGTTGCCCACCGCGAACCCGATGCGCCAGCCCGCCATGCTGTAGGTCTTGGACAGGGAGGTGAACTCGATCGCCACGTCCTTGGCGCCCGGCACCTGCAGGATCGAGACGGTCGGCTTGCCGTCGTAATACAGTTCCGAATAGGCCAGATCGCTGATGATCCACAGGTCGTTGGCCTTGGCGAAGGCGACGGCGCGTTCATAGAAGGCCAGATCGACCGTCTCCGCCGTCGGGTTCGACGGATAGTTCATCACCAGGATCTTTGGACGCGGCACGGTGAAGGCCATGGCCCGCTCCAGCGCCTCGAAATACTTCTCGTCCGGCGTGGTCGGCACGCTGCGGATCGTGGCCCCGGCGATGATGAAGCCGAAGGTGTGGATCGGATAGGACGGATTGGGCGCCAGGATCACGTCGCCCGGCTCGGTGATGGCGGTGGCCAGACTGGCCAGACCTTCCTTGGAGCCCATGGTGACGATGACCTCGCTTTCGGGGTCCACGTCCACGCCGAAGCGGCGGCCGTAATAGTTGGCCTGGGCGCGGCGCAGGCCCGGAATGCCCTTGGACTGCGAATAGCCGTGGGCGTCAGGCTTGCTGGCCACCTCGATCAGCTTGTCGATCACGTGCTGGGGCGGGGGCAGGTCCGGGTTGCCCATCCCCAGGTCGATCACGTCCTCGCCCGCCGCTCGCGCCGCCGCTCGCATCGCATTGACTTCGGCGATCACGTAGGGCGGCAACCGCCGCATGCGGTAGAATTCTTCGGACATCGGGTAAGCTCGTGACCAGATCGTATCTGAGCGTGAGGGCAAGGTCAGACACTGCGCCTGACGGCCAAGACCCTTCTATAACCGCGACGCCGAACGCAAGCGGCCAGTGCGTCGAAGATGCGATTAGCGCACGATCGTTTGGCCGGAACCGTTGGGCGGTTCTGGCGTAAGTATGAATCATGCGCGCGCTTTAAACTGGCGGGCGATTCACGGCGCCTGAACCGAAACGCGGCTTGCCATACAGGCGCGGCGTCGGGCAGGAGGTCCGGTTGATGGGCCGGTCTATGGGCGGACATGCACGAACTTGATTTCCAATCCTGGGGTCGCGCGGACGATCCGGCGGTCGTGATCTGCACGACTGAGGCGGACAGCGCCGACTGGCGCGCCTGCGCCGAGGTTCTGGCGGGCGCGGGACGCCATGTCCTGATGCCGGGTCTGGCCGATGCTGTGGACGCCCTGCCGCGTCTGCGTGAGGCGCTGGCCGGACTGCCCGCCCGACCCGTGCTGGTGGCGGCGGGGGCGTGGGCGGTCGAGGCGCTGAAGCTGTTTTCCGGCGTTGAGACCCCGCTGGCCAGCGGTCTGGTGCTGGTCGATCCGACCGGGCTGGTCGATGCTGAGGCGCGGATCATCACGCCGTCGCTGGTGATCGGGCGTGGGGATCAGGCCGCCGCCTTCGCTGCGGCCTTGCAGGTCGAGGCGGTTGATCCCGATGCGGCGACGACGGAGCTGAACGGATCTGACGCCCTGGCCGCCGTACTGTTGGGCTATCTGGAACAGTGCGCACCGCGTCAGGCCGTGCATTACGAGGCCGGTTCGGACGCGCGGGTGCTGCGTGACGCCATGGGCTGTTTCGCCACCGGGGTCACAGTCGTCACGACGCGGGACGAGAATGACCAGCCCATCGGCCTGACCGCCAATTCCTTCACCTCGGTGTCGCTGGACCCGCCCTTGATCCTGTTCTGTCTGGCCAAGGCCTCGACCAGTCTGGAGCGGTTCCGCGCGGCGCCCCATTTCGCCGTCAATGTGCTGCACATCGGCCAACAGCCCACGTCGGGCGTCTTCGCCCGCGCTGCGTCGGACCGTTTCCAGGGCGTGGCGTGGGAGACGTGGGACAGCGGCGCGCCCATCCTGTCCAACTCGCTGGCCAGCTTTGAATGCGACGCCGATCAGGTGGTGGATGCGGGCGACCATCTGGTCTTCATCGGCCGGGTGACCCGCGCGCGGTTCGAGCCGCATCGCGACCCGCTGCTCTATTTCCGGGGCAAATACAGGCGGCTGCATTTCTCCTGAGCCCTCACGGTTCACACGGGCCTGACGGATCGCTATCTGTCCCTCAAAGATAAAGAGGAAACCGTCATGGCCAACGCCGATCCCGTCGTCATCGTCTCCTACGCCCGCACCCCGATGGGCGGTTTCCAGGGCGCGCTGGCCGACGCCAAGTCCACCGACCTGGGCGCTGTGGCGGTGAAGGCGGCGCTGGAGCGGGCGGGTCTGGACGCCGCAAAGGTCGAGCAGATCATCATGGGCTGCGTCCTGCCCGCCGGTCTGGGTCAGGCGCCTGCGCGTCAGGCGGGCATCGGCGCGGGCTTGCCGGTCTCTACCGAGGCGACCACCATCAACAAGATGTGCGGCTCAGGCATGCAGGCGGCGATGATGGCGCATGACGCCCTGGCCGCCGGTTCCGCCGACGTCATCGTGGCGGGCGGCATGGAGTCCATGACCAACGCCCCCTATCTGATGCAAAAGCACCGGGGCGGCGCCCGCATCGGCCATGACGTCATTTCCGACAGCATGTATCTGGACGGGCTGGAGGACGCCTATACCCCCGGCAAGCTGATGGGCCAGTTCGCCGAGGACACGGCCAAGGATTACCAGTTCACGCGCGAGCAGCAGGACGCCTACGCCATCGAAAGCGCCGGCCGGGCCAAGCGTGCGCAGGACAGCGGCGGCTTCGATGCTGAAATCACCCCGGTCGAAGTCAAGACCCGCAAGGGCTCGGTCACCATCGACCGCGATGAACAGCCGACCAAGTCCGATCCGTCCAAGATCCCCAATCTGAAGCCCGCCTTCGGCAAGGACGGCACCATCACCGCCGCTTCCGCCGCCTCGATCTCGGACGGCGCCGCCGCCCTGGTCATGATGCGCGAGTCGACGGCCCAGGCCCTGGGCCTGACGCCGGTCGCCCGTGTGGTGTCACAGGCCGCCCACGCTCAGGAACCGCACCTGTTCACCACCGCCCCGGTCTTCGCCCTGCAGAAGGCGCTGAAGAAGGCGGGCTGGAGCGCCGACGACGTGGACCTGTGGGAGGTCAACGAGGCCTTCGCCATCGTGCCGATGATCGCCATGCAGGAACTGGGCATCCCCCACGACAAGATCAACGTCAACGGCGGCGCCTGCGCCCTGGGCCACCCGCTTGGCGCGTCGGGCGCCCGCGTCCTGACCACCCTGCTGTCCGCCCTGAAGACGCGCGGCAAGACCAAGGGCATGGCCGCCCTGTGCATCGGCGGCGGAGAAGCCACCGCGATGGGCGTGGAGTTGGTTTAGAGGGTGCTGCGGGTCTCCACAGCAGACGTTGCGAGCGTCCGCTTGGGATGGCGGACATTTCGTGGGGCTGGAAATCAGAAGCTGACCATGTTCTGTTGAACGCATGGCCGACAGCGACAAACAACAAAAGCGTGCGGGCGGCTCTTTTCTTATTGGCTTAGGGGCCCCTATCGCGGTGGCATTTATCTATCCGTTTGTTGGCGGAAGACGCGGGCACCGGATGATTGAATGGGAGGCGTTGTCCACGCAACAATTGACCACCTTCATTGTCGGCGCTGCGGTAGGCATCGCAATGGTCATAGCGGGCGGGATCATGCTGAGGCGACTGTGAACGACCGCAGGGGGCGAGTGGCGCAATAGGCGCCCTTCACGAAAGCGGACCCCCACGCCCGTTGATCAAATCGAATCCCATAGCGGACGTTGGGGGTGTCTGAGAGGGGGGGGAGGCGGACGTTGCGTCAGAGCGTCGCAATCGGCAGCCGAAGCATGTGCCCCGCTCATCGCCAGACTGCTCGGCCGGTTCCATAGCCGGGAAATCGGACTTCAAACTCATCGATCAGGATGTTTCTGGCTTGTCGAAGCAGATCGAGTGCCCGTTCGTCTGCACCTAGTTCCATCCCAGTGGTGCCCAAGTCATAAAGGCTGAGCATGAACTGTTGGAAATCCTCCGCACAATCAGGCTGGGGTACTCCATACTCGTCGGCCATAGTTTTCTCGCGGGGTGCAGATGCTAGAATTTGCTGGCGCAGTTGCGTCTTCATTCTAACCATCGCTTCGGCTTTCATAGTCCGCATTGGGTCGAAAAGCGACATCGCGTTCCGGGCTCGCATAGCGTCAGGCGAAAGCCCTACGCCGCGAATGCCGCCCGGATCGGCTCGACATTGTTTGTCGGGCGTTTCACCGGCAGGTCGAAGCTGACGGTGGTGCCGATGCCTGGCTGGCTTTCCATGCTCAGCTGGCCGCCGTGCATTTCGATCAGGGACTTGGTCAGGGCCAGACCCAGGCCGGTGCCTTGGGTGGTCTTGGAATGCTGGCCCTCGACCTGTTCGAACGGGCGGGCCAGGCGGACCAGATCTTCGGGGGCGATGCCGATGCCGGTGTCGGCGCAGGCGACGCGGATGCGGTCTTCGCCGTCCGGGCCTGCGAACTGGTTTACTGACACGGTGATGTCGCCGCCTTCGGGCGTGAACTTCACCGCGTTGGAGATCAGGTTCAGCATGATCTGTTTCACGCCGCGGTGGTCGGCCTCGATGTCGGGAATGTCGCGCGCTTCGACGTAAATTTTCAGCCCGGCGTCCTGAACCTTGCCGCGCATCAGGCGCACCGCATCCTCGCAGATTTCGGTCATCGACACAGCTTCGTAGTGCAGGGTCATCTTGCCCGCCTCGATCTTGGCCATGTCGAGAATGTCGTTGATCAGGCTGAGCAGATGCTGGCCCGACTTCAGGATGTCGCCTGCATAGCCCTTGTACTTGCCGTTCAGCGGCCCGAACAGTTCGCCCGCCATGATCTCCGAGAAGCCGTTGATGGCGTTCAGCGGGGTTCGCAGTTCGTGGCTCATGTTCGCCAGGAACTCGGACTTGGCCTGGTTGGCGGCCTCGGCCCGGGTCATGGCGACCTCGTATTTGCGGGCCAGCAGGGCCAGGTTCTCCTGGCTGCTTTCCAGCTGGATCACCATCTGACGCAGGCTGTCGGCGGCGCGGTGCAGTTCGACTTCCTGGCGCTTGATGGCGGTGATGTCGGCGGCGGTGACCACCGAGCCGCTTTCGGAGGTGAAGCGTTCGGACAACTGCAGCCAGCGCCCGTCATGCAGTTCGACCTCGCGCAGGCCTGCACGGCCGTCGGCGGGGGCGTGCTCGGCCTTGATGGCCAGGGCGGCGATGCGGTTCAGCTCTTCCTTCTGGGCGCCGCGACGCACGACGCCGGGGCCAAAGCCGAAAGCGTCCTCGAACGCCTGGTTCCACAGGATCAGTCGGCCCTGACGGTCGAACAGGACGAAGGCGTCCGAGATGCTTTCCACCCCGTCGCGCAGGCGGCTTTCGGCGGCCTGGGCGGCGGCCTTGGCGCGGCGGGCCTCGGTGATGTCCAGCGCCACGCCCAGAATGGCGGTATAGCCCGTGTCGCCGCGCACGCCGCGCGCCTGACCCCGGGCGTCCAGCCAGCGCGTGCGGCCTTCTTCGTCGGGGACCGGGAAGGTGACGGCGAAGGCGCCATAGGCGGCGGCCTGGCGCAGGGCGTGTTTCACCTCTTCGCGGAACCGGGGATGGATGCGCGCCAGCACCGTCTCGGCCTTGACCGCGCCGCCGCTCTCAAAGCCCAGCAGGGTGGCCATATAGTCGGACAGGGTGACTTCCTCGCCCGCCAGATCCCATTCCCAGACGCCGCAGCGCGCGGCCTCGACGGCGACGCGGAAACGCTTTTCGGACGACGCCCATTCCCGGCTCATCCGCGCCTGCGACACGCGTTGCAGCAGCACCAGCAGCAGGATGCCGATGCCCAGGAACAGCGGCACCGCCAGTATCCAGGCGTCGTTGATCATGGCGTGAGCGCCCGTCAGCGGGGCGGGCGAGGCGGCGATGGCGATCAGGCCGTGTCGATCCAGTGCTTCGGCATAGACGTCCGTCGTCTTGTCGCCCCGCGCCACCGACCGGGGCTTGGCGTCCGCCAGCAGGTCTTCATGTGAAAGACCGATCACGTCCTGAACGCTCTGGCCGATCTCGGCCGTCGTGGGCGAGGCCAGGATGACGCCGTCTGCGGACGCCAGACGCAGGCTGGCGATGTTGCGGTCGTCGGCGACCGGCTTGATCTGCGCGATCAGGCGGCGACCCTGGGCGGCGGGGCCGTTCAGCAGCAGCGACTTGTCGGCGGACAGGCGCAGGTCGTCATCTGTCGCGTTCAGGCCGGACGCAAAGGACCGGGCTTCGGCGCCCGCAGAGGCCAGCACGGCGCCGTTAGCCCCGATGACGCCGAAGGGGATGCCGGGCGCGGCGCGGCGGGCGGCGTCGACGACCTCGTTGGGCGCGGCGTTGGGGGCCAGGGCGGCGGTTGCGGCGTTCAGGCCATTGTCGGCGGCGCTCAACCGGGCCTGAAGATTGGCGGCGTAGAGGCGCGCGCCCTGCTGCAGGACCTGATCGCGCAGATCATGGATCTCACGATCCGGGCGGGTCACCTCGCGGCTGACCATCAAGGCATAGGCCGCCAGACCGAACGTCAGGGCCAGAATTGTGATGCGCAGCCAGCCGGGCATGCCTGCTGGACGGCCCGGGGCGCGATCCGAGGCGCGGCGCCCCGGATTATTCTCGCGCCGCTCCGTGCCTGGCAAAGCTGTCTCCCGAACAAATCAGTTGTGGGGGGGAATCTAGGCTGCGTCGCAGATTCCTGTCGAGATGTGGTTAATGAAATCTGAAATCAGGCTGCGGCGGCGGGTGAGGCCAAGCTTTCCGGCGCCTTGGCCAGCACTTTCGACACGCTTCGCAGGATGGTTCGGGCGCGGCCGGCCAGCTCCAGCACGGCGGGCGGGGCGTCTTCGGGGCTGTCGGCCGTCAGGCCCATGATCTCTTCCGCCAGCTTCATCAACTGCGGGGCCGCCGCAATCAGGCGGGCCTGGTGTTCGATTAGGCCGGGGTCGCGATTGTATTCCGCGCCGGGCACACGCCAGCCGCCCCAGTCGGCCTCGTCCGTCACCACCACCGGATAGGTGCCGGGGTTGGGATGGTGCAGACAGTCTTCCAGCAACTGCCACTTGTTACGGGCGCGCATCAGCCGCCATTCGCCGCTGGCGACGGCGGACGGATCATCGGCGGCCAGCATCAGCTCATGGGCCAGGAAGTCACGGCCCAGGCCAACGTCATAGGTGACCCGCACCGGCTCGTCGAACCCCTTGGCCCAGACGGGCTGGACCTGTTCGACGGCCGCCCAGGCGCCGACGCACTCGACCCAGACCTGCTGGCCTTTTTGGAACTGCGCGCGAGCCATTCCATCTTCTCCGACGAAACACAGTCGGCCAGAATGTACGGCGAAGGTTGAAATCGGGTGACGGGGTGCGGTTACCCGGACCTTAACCCAAGGCCTTAACGCGAAATGCTTTCCAGAGCCTCGCCCGCATATTTCTCCTTCACGCGGATCGACAGGTCGCCCAGGGACACCACGCCGACAACGCGGCCGTTCTTGTCGACCACCGGCGCCCGGCGAATCTGTCTGGACGCCATCAGGTCCAGCACAACCTTCAGATCGTCGGTGTCCAGGACGGTCTGCGGATCGCGGGTGATGAACTCGATGACCGAGGCGGTGGGCGCAGCGCCGACAGCCAAGGCGCGGACCACGATGTCGCGGTCCGTGATCGTGCCGATCAGGCGATCGCCATCTGCGACGGGAATAAAGCCGAAGCCGCCCTTGGCCATGCGGCTGGCGACGTCCTGAATCGTATCGCCGGGGTGGGCGAGGTGGACGTCCTTGGTCATCACGTCACGAATCTTCACGGCGGGTCTCCTGATAGGTGCTGGGCTGGAGAACCCGCCGCGAAGACTGCGGTTCCGCTTTACGGCGTGCGACGCTCCGGCAGGGTTTGCGCCGCGCGGACCAACTGGACGAACTCGGCCCGTTCACCCAGGGGGTCAGAGCCGCGCGCGCCCTGAGCCTGTTCGATGATCTGGTCCCAACCATAGTCGGCGCCCATCCACGCATCATTGCGCAGCTTCTGGCCGAAGGCGGCGACGGCGATGGCCCAGCGCATGGCCTCGGGCGGCTGGGCGCTGACGCCGCCGGACGTGCGATTGGTCAGGGGCTGCTGGATCAGTTCCGAGGTGCTGGCGCCCGGCCGCTTGTAGCGGACCTGGATGAAGCCGATCTCGCCGTTCGGATCGCCGCCGCCCACGCCGATACGATTGTCGGCATAGCGTCGGTCCGGGATCTGGGTCGCGCCGCCGACGGGGGTGATTTCATACAGGGCCGTGACGCTGGCGCCCGATCCGACCTCGCCCGCGTCGATGCGGTCGTTGTTGAAGTCTTCCTCGTTCAGCAGCCGGGTCTCATAGCCGATCAGCCGCCATTCGGCGACGCGGGCGGGGTTGAACTCGACCTGGATCTTGACGTCGTCGGCGATGGGGAAGGCACCCCGGTCGAAGGCGGGGCCGAACAGGCGGCGCGCCTCGTTCAGGCTGTCGACATAGGCGGCGGTTCCGTTGCCGGCCTGGGCGATGGCCTGCATCCGCTCGTCCTGATAGTTGCCGCGCCCGTAGCCATAGACGGACAGATAGACGCCGGTCTGGCGTTTGTCGGCGACATAGTCCTCCAGCCGCTTGTTGTCCGTGACGCCGACGTTGAAGTCGCCGTCAGTGAACATCAGGATGCGGTTGACCTTGTCGCGGGCGAAGCTGGCCTGGGCCTGGTCATAGGCGTTGGTCATGCCGGTCGCGCCCGCCGTGCCGCCTGAGGCGTAGAGGCTGGCCACCGCACAGCGCATCTTCAGCTTTTCCGTACCGCGCGTGGGCGCCAGCTTGGTGCCCGCCCCCTCGGCGTAATAGGTGACGGCCAGGGTGTCCTGCGGGCGCAGGCGGTCGATGACCAGGTTCATCGACTGTTTGGCCAGCTCCAGCTTGTCCGGGCTGTTCATCGAGCCGGAGACATCGACCAGGAAGGTCAGGTTCAGCGGGCGGCGCTGGGCCTCGGGCAGTTCATAGCCCTGAAGGCCGATCTGCACGATCTGGCGTCCCCCTCGTTCAGTCTGAGGCACCCAGGGCGAGGCGGCGACGCCGGTGGTGATGGCGAAGGGCCGCGCCAGCGAGGTCGGGCGCGCATAGCCGTAATCGAAATAGTTGATCAGCTCCTCCACCCGCACGGCGTCGCGCGGCGGGGTGCGCCCTTCGTTGATGAACCGGCGCACATTGGCGTAGGCGGCGGTGTCCACGTCGATGGAGAAGGTCGAGACCGGCTGGTCCGCGGTCCGCTTGACTGGATTGGGCGTGGCGTCGGGATAGCGTTCGGTGTCTGCGGGCGGGCGCATCATTCCCGGCTGCACGCGTGCGCCGGTCACGACCACCTCGTTCAGGGCCGGTCTCGTTTCGGCTCGCGCTGTCTGGCCTAATGGCGATGGAGCCGGAGGAGGCGGAGGGGGCGGAGCTGGAGCCGGAACAGGCGGAAGGGGCGGGGGCGGCGGTCCTGGCACGATGACAGGCGGTCCCGAGTACTCGACCCTGTTTTCCGTGCGTGTCGAACCTGATGGCTGCACAGTCGCTGGCGGCGGCGTTCGCGCGACAGGGCGCACGGTCGGGCTCGGGCGATTAAGATCAAAGCCTAGAGGGCCGCACGCCGCAGGCGTGGCCTCACCGTCCCGTGGAGGCGTCAATGGCGGCTTTGGAGACGCCGTCGTTGGTGTGGCGACAGATAGCGCCAGAAACGCCGAGGCGGCGATCCTAATAGAACGAAACATGGCTTCCTCCGGTTGTCTTGAAGCGCAGGGCGAAACTGTGGCGCCGAAACCGCTGGCCGCACGCTGATCGTTCACCGTGGCTTCTGCGCCATCTCGCAATCCGGCGGATTCGTCCCCACACTAGGCATTCAGGATGATGGAGGGCCGATGGCCGAGGCGACGACGGGACTGGATCTGGGCGCTGCGGCGGCGCTTCTGGCGGCGGGCGTTTTGGCCGTGCCGATCTTCAAGCGCATCGGCCTGGGGTCGGTGCTGGGCTATCTGGCGGCGGGTCTGGCCATAGGCCCGTTTGGTTTGAAGCTGTTCCGCGAGCCTGAGACCATCCTGCATGTCGCCGAGTTCGGCGTGGTCATCTTCCTGTTCATCATCGGGCTGGAGATGCGGCCCAAACGCCTGTGGGGGCTGAGGAAGGAGATCTTCGGCCTGGGCGCGGCCCAGGTGCTGTTCTGCGGTCTGATCCTGACGCTGACGACGATGATGGCGGGCTTTTCAGCGCCGGTCGCCTTTATCGGGGCCATGGGCTTCGTCCTGTCGTCCACCGCCGTCATCATCCAGATGCTGGAAGAACGCGGCGAGATCGCGGGCGGGGCAGGCCAGAGGGCGGTGTCCATCCTGCTGCTGGAAGACCTGGCCATCGTGCCGCTTCTGGCCATCGTCGCCATTCTGGCCTCCCTGACCGGCGCAGCGCATGAGACGGCACCGCCCCTGTGGCAGACCATCGGCCTGGCGGTCGCGGCGGTCGGCGGGGTGCTGCTGGCGGGGCGTTATGCGGTCAATCCGGTGTTTCGTCTGCTGGCCCGTTACGGCGGGCGCGAGGTGATGACGGCGGCGGCGCTGCTGGTCGTGGTCGGCGCGGCCTGGGCCATGTCGCTGGGCGGCCTGTCGATGGCCATGGGCGCCTTCCTGGCCGGGGTTCTTTTGTCGGATTCTACCTTCCGACATCAACTGGAAGCGGATGTGGAGCCGTTTCGCGCCATCCTGCTGGGCCTGTTCTTCCTCAGCGTCGGCATGTCGCTGGACGTGTCGGTGGTCATCGCCGACTGGCGGCTGGTCGTCGGCGGCGTGGTCGTCTTCATGGTGGTCAAGGCGCTGGGCATCTATGGCGTCGCGCGCCTGTTCAAGGCCTCGCATCATGAGGCGGTCGAGCGCGCCTCCCTGTTCGCGCAAGGCGGAGAGTTCGCCTTTGTCCTGTATGGCGCGGCGGTCACCACAGGCCTGTTCGACGCCCGTGTCAGCGGGATGCTGACGGCCATCGTCATCCTGTCGATGGCGTTGACGCCGCTGACCAGCCTGTTGACCACCCGTCTTCTGCCTGCGCCCAAGGCATCGGCTGAAGACGCCGATGACGTGGACTTCGCCAAGGATCTGCGCGGCCAGGTGCTGATCATCGGCTTTGGCCGGTTCGCCCAGGTGGTGTCCCAGCCCCTGCTGGCCCGCGACGTCGATGTTTCCATCATCGAGAACGACGTGGAGATGATCCAGGCCGCCTCGCAGTTCGGTTTCAAGGTCTATTACGGCGACGGCACCCAGCTTCACACCCTGCGGGCCTCGGGCGCGGAACAGGCCGAGATCGTTCTGGTCTGCGTGGATAAGCCCGAGGTCGCCGACCGCATCGTCGAACTGGTCAAGCATGAGTTCCCGACCACCCGCGTCATGGCCCGCGCCTTCGACCGGGGGCATTCGATGCGTCTGATCCAGGCAGGGGTGGATTATCAGATCCGCGAGACCTTCGAATCGGCGCTGAAGTTCGGAGAGCGCGCCCTGGTCGAACTGGGGCTGGACGAGAGCGAGGCCGCCGAAACCATTGGCGATGTCCGTCGCCGCGACGATGCGCGTCTGGACCTGCAACTGACCGGCGGTCTGTCGGCCGGGCGTCAGCTTATGCGCGGCAATATGCCGACGCCGCAGCCCGCCCCCTATGTGAAGCCGCGTCGTGAGGGACGGCTGCTTAATGAAGACGAGGCCGGGCCGCCTTCGCCGGATGCGGCGCAGGCGTCTGCGACCGAAGCGACCGGCGCCTGAAAGGCGGGTGGAGGCGTCGGCGGCGATGCGCTAGAGCGAAGCCGTATCCCCCACCGAGGTTCGTCTTCATGAAACGTCTCGCCATCGCCGCCCTGGCGGTTCTTGCGGTCGCCGCGCCTGCCGTCACCGTCACCGCCTGGGGCAATACCGGCCACCGCCTGATCGGGGTGGCGGCGATGCGCGCCCTGCCCAGCGACCTGCCGGCCTTCCTGCTGACGCCCGGCACCATCGCCGATGTCGGCGAGCTGTCGCGTGAGCCGGATCGCTGGAAGGGCGCGGGCCAGCCCCATGACCGCGAACGGGACACCGCCCATTTCGTCGATCTGGACGATGAAGGCCGCGTCTATGACCAGCGCGGCATGGCGATCACCGAACTGCCGCGTCTGAAGTCAGAGTATGACGCCGCCCTGACCCAGGCGGGTCTGAAGGTCGATGACGCCGGATATCTGCCCTACGCCATGATGGACGCCTGGCAGCAGTTGGGCCGCGACTTCGCCTACTGGCGTGTGCTGACGGCGGCTGAAAAGCGCGAGACCAACCTTGAGCGTCAGGCCTGGTACAAGGCCGACCGCGTCCGCCGCGAGGCCCTGATCCTGCGCGACATCGGCGTGTTGGGCCACTATGTCGGCGACGGTTCGCAGCCGCATCACACGACCATCCACTTCAACGGCTGGGGCGACTTCCCCAACCCTGAGCGGTTCACCAACTCGCGCCAGACCCATGCGCTGTTCGAGGGCGCCTTCACCAACCGCGTCGCCCGTCTGGACGCGGTTGAGGCCGCCATGCCTGCGCTGAACGTCGACGGGTTCGACGTGAAGGCCCGCACCGTCTCCTATCTGATGACCACGCTGGGGACGGTGGTTCCCTTCTATCGTCTGGAGAAACAGGGCGGCTTCCGCGACGTCGATCCGCGCGGCGCGGCCTTCGTCAACGAACGCCTGACGGCCGGGGCCGCCGAACTGCGTGACTTCATCACCGCCTCGTGGCGGGCGTCCGCCACCGCCTCCATCGGCTGGCCTGCGGTCAAGGTGAATGAGGTCGAGGCCGGAACGGTCGATCCCTGGGTGTCGATGGTGGGCGAGGACTGATTTCTTTTTTCCTTTCGTCATTCTCCGACAAGCCGCTTGCGGCGCAGATCGGGGAACCCAGCGGCGCCCGCAGGGCGAAATGCTTCCGCGTTGATGGCGCACGAAGATCGCCTTCGGCGCCGCTGGGTTCCGGGTCTTCGCTGCGCTGCGCCCGGAATGACGAAAGAAAATAGGGGTCCTTTTCCCGCTGAGGCATAAGGCCTAGAAGCCCGCCATGTCCGACCTCACACCCCCCGCCGTCATCCTCGACAAGTCGCAAATGGCCGAGAACATCGGCGCGGTGGCGCGGGTCATGGCCAACTTCGGCCTGACGGACCTGCGTCTGGTCAGCCCGCGCGACGGCTGGCCGCAAGAGCGGGCCTGGGCCACCGCCTCGGGCGCCGACTGGGTGCTGGAAGGCGTGCGGGTGTTCGATACGGTCGCCGAGGCCATCGCCGACCTGAACACCGTCTTCGCCACCACCGCCCGCCCGCGCGAGACGCGCCAGCCCGTCCGCACCCCGCGCGAGGCCGGGCGCGTCCTGTATGACGACACCGCATCGGGCCTGAAGACCGGCCTGCTGTTCGGCGGCGAGCGCGCGGGGCTGGAGACGACCGACATCGCCCTGTGCGCCGGCATCGTCACCATTCCCATCGACCCGAAACACCATTCGCTGAACCTGGCGCAGGCCGTGGCGATCAACGCCTATGAGTGGCGCACCCTGATCCTGGACGCCCCGCCGCCCCGCTTCCGCGAGGGTGAGGCGCCCGCCTCCAACGCGCTGCTGGTCGGAATGTACGAGCATCTGGAGGAAGAGCTTGAAAACGGCGGCTTCTTCTATCCGCCCGAGAAGAAGCGCTCCATGAGCCAGAACCTGCGCGTCATGCTGGGCCGTGCCGCCTTCACTGAACAGGAAGTCGCCACCATGCGCGGCGCCATCCACGCCCTGGCCAAGGGCCGCGGCCGCGTGCTGGCCAAGCTCGCGGCGGAACGGGCGGCGAAGGAAGAATAATCGTCATTCCGGGGCTTCGCGCAGCGAAGAACCCGGAACCCAGGACCGCATCATCGAACGAGGGACCGCCCTGGGCTCCGGGTTCCGCTGCGCGGCCCCGGAGTGACGGCTATTGTGCAGCTTCGGTCCGCATGCTCATGTCTGGGACATGAGAGATGACGCCGTCATCGCCGTGTACATCATGGCGAACTTTCGCAACGGCACGATCTACACCGGCGTCACCAGCGATCTGGTGCAGCGGGTCTGGCAGCATCGAACTGGCGTCATCGAAGGCTTCGCTAGCGAACACGGCTGTAAGACGCTGGCGTGGTTCGAGCAGCATGAAGACATGATCGAAGCCATCATCCGCGAAAAGGTGATCAAGAAGTGGCGTCGCGCCTGGAAGCTGACCTTGATCGAAAAGGCAAATCCGCAGTGGAAAGATCTTGCTGTCGACTGGTTTGGAGATAAGCGGACTTGAAGCTGCTGTGGATCTACCCCCTCGCGGCGTTGGCCGAGATCGGCGGCTGTTTCGCCTTCTGGGCGTGGCTGAAGCTGGATCGTTCGCCTTTGTGGCTGGCGCCCGGTCTGGTCTGCCTCATCACCTTCGCCTGGCTGCTGACGCTGGTTCCGACCGATGCCGCGGGCAGGGCGTTTGCGGCCTATGGCGGGGTCTATATCTGCGCCTCTCTGATCTGGATGGCGGTGGTCGAGAAGACGACGCCGGATCGCTGGGACGTGCTGGGCGGGCTGGTCTGTCTGGTCGGGGCCGGGATTATCCTGTTCGGCCCGCGCGGCTGATCGGGTCAGCCCGCGCTCAGTAAATCCGACCAGCGCCAACTGCTCTTGCCCAGCGCCAGCCGCGCCCCGCCGTCTTGGATGTCCAGCACGGCCAGTCCCTGCATCGGCTGATTTTTGCATTCAGGGGGGGAGAAGGCGACCTCCAGGGCGATGGCCTGGCGCACGCCCGCCAGTCCCTTGCCGGACTGACCCTGGCTTTGCAGCCAGTCGCCGTCCCACACCAGAATGGCGCGGCCGGAGGCGTTCATCGAACGGCCTGCCTCGCTGACGGCGGTGCGAACCGAAGGGGTGCGCCGCAGGCGATCCTGCACCCTGCGGACCATGTCGCAGCGCCCGCCGTTCGCGCCCGCGCCATTGCCGCTTCCGGCGCCAGAGCCTGAACCGCCGCCGCCCGGTCCGTCGCCATCGCCGCCGCCCGAGCCGGGTCCAGCGGTCATGGCGCCAGCCAGTTGCGCCGCACCCAACAGCGGAAGCGGCGGTCCCGGCGGCGCAGGCGCGGCGGGCAGGGGTTCGACATCGGGCGGCGGCTGGGCGACCACCCGTCGCGGACGTGCGGCGCGTGGAACGGGCGGCAACGGCTTGGGCGCCGTTGCGGGCGGTGCGGACTTCGGGCCGGGCGGGGGCGACGACGCCTCGGGTTCAGGGGCGGGCGCGGGTTCCGGCGCGGGAGCAGGCGTGGGCGGCGGAGGTGGCGGCTCGATCAGGCTCAACACGATGGCGGGCGTCTCGTCGATGCGGCTGACCGGCGGCTCGGGCCTGGCCCACATCAGCGCCATCAAAACCGCCCCGTGCGCGACCAGCACAGGGGCGGCTGCGGCGCTCCAGCGGGCAGGGCGTGGCCGGTCCGGTCGCGTGCTCAATCGCTTGACCGTGATGGAATGTGAAGCCTGCGTCGCTTGGGCATCGGCAACAAACGCCTGTAAAAACTCTAGAAGCCTGTTGAAAACATCGCCGCGCGTCAGGAACGTGGCGCGGACAAAAATACAACCTATCGATGAGGCTGATCGACGTTCTGTAACGCGGGCCGTCAGTCGGCCTGCAGCCTTCTGGCGGACCAACGTCTCCACTCCACCTATGGTTCCGTTGAATTGGAATATTCATGCTGAATCACGCTGTTTGCTACAGCTAAGCTGACATGATCTAGCCTAATGCGCGCCATTACTCTGCCGTTTCCCCTACGGCAGTTTCATCTGGCGCATGATCTGGACGTGGCGCACCAGCAAAAAGGAGACATGACTTGAGCAGATCGAAACTTAGGACTGCGGTTGTCGGCGGCGCCCTTCTCGCCCTCGGACTTGCGGCCAGCGGCTGCGCCAGCCACCGTTTCGTGCGTGATCAGGTAGAGGTGGTGGACACCCGCGTCACGGGCGTGGAAGGCACGGCAGGCCAGGCGCTGCAGCGCGCAAACGACGCGCATAAGTTGGCCGAGGGCAAGTTCCTCTATCAGGTGGTGCTGTCCGACGATTCCGTGAAGTTCCCGACCGATGCGGCGGCCCTGTCGCCGGAAGCGGAGCAGCGTCTGGCCGAGTTCGCCCAGCGTCTGACCAGCGAAAACCGCAACGTCTATCTGGAAATCCAGGGCTATACGGACGCGACCGGCACGCCCCAGCACAACGATCAACTGGGCGAACAGCGGGCCGAGGCCGTGCGTCGTTTCCTGAACCGTCAGGGCGTCGCGCTGAACCGGATGTCGACCATTTCCTACGGTCAGGAACAGCCGGTGGCCTCGAACGAGACGCCCCAGGGTCGTTCGCAGAACCGCCGCGTGACCATCGTCGTTCTCGCGTGATTTCAACGGCGGCCGTCTGTGGGCGGCCGCCGTCTATTTCAGGCTGTTGAAGAAACGCGGCGCCGCCTCGGTCGCCGGGCCATAGACGCCTTCGTCGAACAGCCGCGCGCCCTGCGTGGGCTCCAGATTGATCTCGACCGTGCGGGCGCCCGCGTATCTGGCCGACTGCACGAAGCCCGCGGCCGGATAGACCGCGCCAGACGTGCCGATCGACACGAACAGGTCGCAGGCCGCCAGCGCCGCCTCGATCCGATCCATGTACAGCGGCGTTTCTCCGAACCAGACGATGTGCGGCCGCATCCGGCCCTGCGGGTGGTCGAGCGAAGGCTCATCCGCCGCCATGTCGCCTGGCCAGTCGCTGACCACGCCTGATCGGGTGCAGCGCGCCTTCAGCAGTTCGCCATGCATGTGGATCAGCTCAAATCCCGGCGCGGGGGGCGACGCCTCGTGGGCGCGGTCGTGCAGGTCGTCGACGTTCTGGGTCACCAGCATGAAATCGCCCTCCCAGCGCGTCGCCAGATCGGCCAGGGCGTGATGGGCGGCGTTGGGTTGAACCTCGGCCAGTTGGCGACGGCGCTGGTTGTAGAAGTCCTGAACCAGGGCCGGGTCGGCGGCATAACCTTCAGGCGTCGCCACATCCTCAACCCTGTGTCCGCACCATAGCCCGTCCAAGGCCCGAAAGGTCGGCACGCCGCTCTCGGCCGAGATGCCCGCGCCGGTCAGGATGACGATGTTCATGGACGCTTCCGGTTTAGGGCGACACAGGCTTTGCCTTGGCGAGGCTGACGACCGATTCTATAGCCAATCATGCGCCAGATCCTGACCTTCATATCCGCACTCGCCGCCAGCGCCATTGTGGCATGTGGCCTGCCGTCGCCCGCTGTTGCAGCGCCCCAGACCGTCGATCTGATGATACGTTCGGCCAATGTCATTGATGTGAAGACCGGACAGGTCACGCCCGGCCAGACGGTCGTGGTGCGGGGCCTCGACATCATCGCCGTGACGCCGGACGCCGAGGCGGCGCAGAACTTCACCGCCGCCCGCATCTATGAGGCGTCGGGCCGCTATGTGATGCCGGGCCTGTGGGACAACCATGTCCATTTCGGCGGCGCGGGTCTGGAAGACGAGAACGCCGACCTGTTCCCCCTCTATGTCGCCAATGGGGTGGTCGCGGTGCGGGATGCTGCGGGCGATCTGGCCCAGACGGTGCTGGATTGGCGCGCCTCGCCGCCGCGCCCG